>Ga0209347_1000925_pt1 | contig 58645 bp, 59 predicted proteins | sample AutmiccommuBRH23_FD_187382 | JGI IMG/M metagenome (GOLD analysis project Ga0209347, IMG submission 187382) | Deep subsurface microbial communities from Mt. Terri, Switzerland - Autotrophic microbial communities BRH/23 (SPAdes) (version 2) | ecosystem: Environmental > Aquatic > Deep subsurface >... | reverse complement strand
CTACATAAAGTTTCAAACAGACACTTCAAACAAAAACTATGAGAAAAACCTGAATTTTTCTCAAGGTGTATTAAAACCAATTCTAACAAAATATAAGGAAGAAGCTAATAAACTAATTCTAAAGCTTATTTCAGAAAATGCTAATTGCGAATATAAATCAATTAAGGAAGGGATCCAAAATAATATTGATTTATATTGTGAAAAAAATACCGCTTTAGAAATTGAGGAAGATAAATTGATTAATAAGTACTTAAAAATTACTGGCAATCTGACGGTAAAATCTAACAAAAATTTAAGTATTAATGATTTATACGGAGACTTATATGATAAAAATGAATCTATAAGAAAAATAGCATACCTGGAAATAGCTCAAGCGTATTTAGAAATTCAAGATAAACTTAAAGCAATTTACGAACAACTAATTAGAATCCGAACGGAACAAGCAAAAAATTTAAATATTGAGGACTTTGTAAAATATAGCTTTAAAAAGCTTGAAAGGCATGATTATACTGCCTTAGATTGCAAAAACTTAGCAGAAACGATACGATACTATTTTCTTCCATTAAAGCTAGCCTTTCAATCGAAACAGTTAGCCCAATTAAATAAAGAAAAACTTAAACCCTGGGATGCGAGAATTTCTCCCTATTCAGATATTAAAAATGTTTTCTTTAATTCTGAGGAAATGTTATTAAAAATAGCAGGAAACATTTTGGTCAAAGTTGACCCATATTTCGGCTGTGTTTTTGAAGAGATAAAAAGAAATAGTGGCTTTGATTTAGAAGTACGACCTAATAAAGCTAGTGGTGGATTTTCAGAATTTCTACCTTTCTCTAAGCAATCATTTATTTTTATGAATCTATTAGGTACGCATGATGATTTGGTTACACTCATCCATGAAATGGGGCACGCTATTCATCATGATTTAATAAAAGATATTCAAATTAATGAATATAAAAAACTCCCTATGGAAATTGCAGAATTTGCTGCTATGTCATTAGAACTTTTAACAATGGACTATTGGGATATTGGATTCGAAGATACTATTTCATTAAATAAAGCGAAACTTGAACAGTTTAGAGCAATTATAGAATTTCTTCCACTTACGATTATAGTGGATCAATTCCAGCACTGGATTTATAATAAACCAAATCACACACAAGAAGAACGTAACCATTATTTCAAATCTTTAGTCACTTATTACGATAATGACTATACTGATTGGAGCGACTGTAAAGATTGGAAAGGAGCCCAATGGTTAAGTATTATTCACATTTTTGAATCGCCTTTTTATTATATCGAATATGCTATAGCCCAAATTGCTGCTCTTCAGTTATATAAAAATTATAGAGAATCACCACAAAAAACAATTGAAAAATTTAAGCATGCTTTGTCTCAGGGTAGTAAAATATCTGTGAGAGAAGCTTATAATTTAGCGGGTGTAAGCTTTGATTTCTCAGAAAAGACCATATTATCCATAATTCAATTTATTGAAGAGGAAGTTGAGTTCCTAGAAGGGGAAATCACAAAAGCAACTACATCTTAGTCCGAATAAGAACTAAGTTGCAAAAAGATTTCTCAGTAGCACTTGTTCCTGTGTGGTCGGTCATCGCTATAAGCAGTTCTTTCGGGAAAAAATCAGACGGAAAACCTGTCCCCGACGTCTGTAACTATTATATTCTTAGCTTTAACTCATCATAAAAATTTTCTCTGGTGCCGATCATTAAGACTTTTACTTCGATGTGTTCCTCGTAGATTTGATATGCAATGCGGTAACCAATTCCTAAGTGAGTAAATGACCATTTTTTTAAATACGAATAGTTTCCATGGAGTGGTTCACCAACATGAGGTTCTTCTGCAATATCATCCAATATGCCTAGAATTTTTTTAATGATCGGCTTATCCAGCCGTTTTAAATCTTTCTTGGCTTGGTTTGTGACCTTTAATTCGTACATTATAGATAGCCCTCATCTTTAAGTTCTTTTTTTAAGTCTTGCAGCGAAGTATATTCCCCCTGTTCATACTGCTGCTCGGACTCCTTTACGACCTTCATAAGAGCTTTGGCAAGTTCTTTCTTGCGTTCTGGGATTTTTTCTGCAAAATCTTCTTCGGAATACCCCTCGTTAATTAAATCCCTTTTTATCAAATCCTCCAAATCGTCTATTAGATCCTTTTTAAACAAAACTAGACGACCTTGTCCATCAATGTCAATTTTTAAGTTGTCTCGGGGGTGGATATTTATCTTCTCACGTAGCTCTTTGGGTATCGTGATTTGACCGCGTTCATTTACTTGAATGTCATACATCTCAATCTACCCTTTCATTATTCAGTATTCTGATTTCTTATTTACTATTATTATACTCTATCATCTATATTTTATCAAAACATAGAAGGTTGATTAATAAAAATTATTTGAACACTGTAGACTTTATCACATTAAAAATCAGACGGAAAACCTGTCCCCAACGTCTGCAATATTCCGTTTGAAGACCTGAAAGCAGACGGAAAACCTGTCCCCAACAATAAAGAAGCCGATCTAAATCAGTAACAATAATTATGCTACTTTTCGATCAGCTTCTTCTGTGTTTGTTAAAATGATCAACCTAAAATAACGTCAATTGATTGGTTTCCGGCAAGCCCTCGAGGCAGCCGTGCTCCTGTAAGAGTTCAATTACTGTTTTGGAGGCCTTCGCCCGGCTTTGAATATCCTCGACGGAGAGGAACTCGCCTTGTGATCTTGCTTCAACAAGATTTTTTGCGGCGTTTATTCCTATTCCCGCTAAGGCAGATAGGGGCGGAATTAAGCTCTTCTGGTCGTCGCTAATTAAAACCTTGCTGGCATCCGATTGATAGAGGTCGATATTCCGAAAACTATAACCTCGTTCAACCATTTCTAAACAGATTTCCAAGACAGTTAACAGACCCTTTTCCTTTGGTGAAGCTGTAACTCCCTTTTCCATAATCTCGGCAATCTTCTCCTTGATTGCAAAAGCCCCGCCGGTCATTATTTTAAGATCAAATTCATCGGCTCGAACAGTAAAATAAGTAGCGTAATAATAGATCGGATAATGAACCTTAAAATAAGCGATCCGAATTGCCATTAAAACATAGGCTACAGCATGGGCCTTGGGAAACATATATTTGATCTTCTGACAAGATTCAATATACCAATCGGGAACAGCATGTTTCTTCATCACAGCGATATCATCGGGATCAAGACCTTTTCCTTTGCGCACCTTTTCCGATAGTTTAAAGGCTACTGCCGGTTCTAGTCCCTTCTGAATCAAATATCCCATAATATCGTCCCTTGTACAAATAACCTGGTTAAGTACTGCCTGACCGCTGCGAATTATTTCTTGGGCATTATTTAACCAGACATCGGTTCCGTGAGATAGTCCAGAGATCCTGACTAGTTCAGCGAAAGTACTTGGTTTAGTATCTTCCAACATTTGTCGAACAAATTTAGTGCCAAATTCCGGAATACCTAATACGCCGAGATTGCTGCCCAATTGCTCGGGGGTTATTCCTAAAGGTTCTGTACTTCTAAAAAGCTCATAAACCTTAGGGTCATCTGTAGGAATCGTCTTCGGATCAATTCCTGTTAAATCCTGAAGCATCCTGATCGCCGTCGGATCATCGTGTCCAAGGATATCCAGCTTTAATAGCCGTCCGCTTATCGCATGATAATCAAAATGAGTTGTTTTGGTCGCAGTCGAGGTATCATCGGCAGGCCGCTGAATTGGTGTAAAGTCATATACCTCTTTATACTGCGGAATAACCATTAATCCACCGGGATGCTGACCGGTAGTTCTCTTAATCCCAGTACAACCTTGCACCAGCCGATTAATTTCCGCATTGCGGGCTGTCAAATTATGCTCTTCTAAATATTTTCTTACATAACCATAAGCTGTTTTTTCAGCAACCGTCGAAATTGTTCCGGCACGATAAACATACTCTTCGCCAAACAACTCTTCTGTATATTTATGAACAACCGGCTGATACTCACCGGAAAAGTTCAAGTCAATATCCGGCACCTTATCACCATCGAAGCCCATAAAGGTTTCAAAAGGGATATCATGCCCATCCTTGATCATAATTGTTTGACACTTCGGACATCCGCGGTCCGGCAAATCAAACCCTGAGCCAACTGACCCATCGGTGATAAATTCACTATGTTTACAGCTTGGGCAAACGTAATGCGGCGGTAAAGGGTTAACCTCAGTAATCTTGGTCATCGTCGCCACAAAAGATGAACCAACCGATCCCCTTGAGCCGACCAGATAGCCATCCTCTAAGGATTTGTTTACTAGTTTATGAGAGATTAAGTAGATTACGGCGAATCCGTTATTAATTATTCCATTAAGCTCTTTTTCTAATCGCTTCTCTACTAACTCCGGCAGTGGATCACCATATATCTCCCTAGCAGTTGCATAACTCATATTCCGAACCTCTTCATCTGCTCCTTCAATCACCGGAGCGAATAGATCATCCGGGAAAGGCTTTAGAGATTCAATATCGGCAATAATTTTATGTGGATTGTCAACCACAACCTCTTTCTTCGTTGCTTCGTCAAAATACGGGAAAGCAGCAAGCATTTCCTCAGTTGTCCGGAAATGGGCAGGAGTTAGGCTGTCCGGCTGATGATATCTAAATCCGCTGATCTGATTAAAAACTAGTATTTTTCGATGAATTTCATCTTTTGGATCTAAATAATGAACATCGCCTGTCGCCACAACAGGGATCGCTAACTTTTTCCCCATGGCGATTATTTTCTGGTGAATATTGATAATGTCCGCTTCCTGTTGCAAGATTCCATTTTTTAGTAGCTGCTGATAATTGCTAGGCGGCTGAATTTCAAGGTAGTCATAATATTTGCAAACCTCTTCTATTTCCTCAGGAGTCTTACTTAGCATAGCATCAAATAATTCCCCCTGACTGCAAGCAGTACCAAAAAGCAAGCCCTCACGATGTTTTGTCAAAATACTTTTAGGAATCCGGGGATTTCGATAATAATAATCAATATGTGCTAAAGAAATAATCTTGTAGAGGTTTTTCAAACCCAACTCATTTTTTACTAAAATAGTTAAGTGAAAGGGGCGCAAGCGACGGTAATCACCTCTACCATTGCTCTGATTAATATTTGCTAGATTAGTAATCTCTCGAGCAAGTAAATCACCAGCCATCTTCCAATACAGTTTCCCTGTAGCCTCAGCATCGTTATCTGCTCGATGGTGATTATTCAATTCAATGTTAAATGCCTTACAAAGCGTATCCAATTTATGATTTTTAAGAGTGGGATAGAGAAATCTTGCCAGCTCGACAGTATCGATAACCGGATTAGTAAGCTGTTTTTCGTCGATTTTTTTTAATCCCATATTCAAAAAACCCATATCGAATCTAGCATTATGGGCAACTAGAGTGCTATCGGCAATAAAGTCTCTAAATCTCGGAAGTACCTCCTGAGCCAAAGGCTGCCCTTTTACCATACTATCTGTTATTCCCGTAATTTCTGTTATTTTTCTAGGCAAAGGTACTTGCGGATCAATAAAAGAGGAAAAACGATCAATAACTATCCCATCTTGGATTTTTACTGCACCTATTTCGATAATCGTATTAAAAACCGCAGATAAGCCGGTGGTTTCCGTATCAAAGACGACATAAGTCTCCGATGCCAAATCCCGTGGCTGTTCATTGTGCACAATCGGTACGCCATCATCAACTACATTAGCCTCGACTCCGTAGATAATTTTCACTCCATGCTTTTGTCCGGCTTCATAGGCATCTGGGAAGGCTTGCACTACTCCATGATCAGTAATCGCAATCGCTGAGTGTCCCCAAATGCTCGCCTGTTCAACCATTTTCTTTATCGAATTTATACCATCCATTGCGCTCATATTGCTATGTAAATGCAATTCAACTCTTTTCTCTTTAGCTTGATCTGCTTTAACTTCTACTTCCAGTTGATTAAGATCATTAGCTAATAAAACGAGCTCTCGAGAAAAAGTATCAAAGCTAATATCGCCCCTGACCTTTAACCAGCTTCCATTTTTTATCTGCTTTAAGGAGGGAAGCTCCTTCTTGGCATCGCGTACAAAGACCTTAATCTGTAATGAATCAGAAAAGTCCGTAAGGTTAAACATGATTAATGGCCGACCATTCTTCAGTTCCCGCTGTTCCAGAGAAAAGACACTGCCCTGAATGCAAACATTCTTTTCCTCCTCAATTACTTCTTTAATCAAGCGGGAATGCTCCTTAATCTTTTTTCCATAGATTATCTGACTTTCACCGACAGGAAGTTTTTCAGCCTCTTCAACGTAAGGAAGATTAACCACTGCTTCCATAGCGTAAGTATAGTCTTCCTCTTCAATCTCTTGTTTGAATTTTTGAAAAGAATCAGTAATCTCCGTAGCCAAAAAGGAGATAGTTATCTTTTCTTCAGTCCACTCCCTCACCGCTTCATTTAAAATTGCCGCAATTTTTCTGCGCTCCAAAGTCTCGATAATCGCCGAATTGGGAGCCTTGATCATCACCTGCCGATCCTTTAGTTCCCACTCTGCCTGCTTAAGAAAATTATAGAGGCTTGGGATACTCTGAATTTCTTCAAACAGTAAATCCCAATATTCAGTTAGAACAGCCTGTAAGGAAGCCTCAGAAATCCGAAAAACAAATTTAACCTTAGCAATGTGCTTAAAACTGGTAATGACTCCGGTTCTAAGTTCTTTGATTATCGGGCTCGGAAGACATTTCGGGAGATTAATATAAAACGTCCATTCCTGCTCGTTTCGACTAACTTCAACTTTTTCAAGCTCCGCCCCTTGAAAATGTTCTTTGTGGGTTTCCGTAAGCTGAGCATGGTTTAGCAGTAAATGAAAATTATCTTTTCTTTGTATCACTAGATATCACCTTTTTTTACTTGAATGTATTGAAAATATGTAAAAAAAAATAGTACAACCCTTTAGATTGTACCATAGTTTATTACTGATTACCGCCAATTTTACTATAAAAGTATGCAAAATGATCAACTGATGATTAGCGGTTTACCGATTATTTCTTCAATTTCCTTAAGAAGCTCCTCATAAAGCTCGCTTTCTTTAATTTTACGAACTATTTTGCCATTCCGAAAAATCAACCCTTCACCATTGCCACCGGCAACCCCGACGTCTGCTTCTCGGGCTTCCCCGGGTCCATTTACGGCACAACCCATTACTGCTACCTTAAGCGGTTGATCCAACTTTTGCAAAGCCTGCTCGACTTTATTAGCTAATTCAATCAAATTGATTTGCGTTCTCCCACAAGTGGGGCAGGAGATTAACTGCGGCTCATTTGTCCTTATTTCCAGGCTCTTTAAAAGCTCCCGAGCCACTTTAATTTCTTCAACAGGGTCACCTGTTAAGGAAACACGAATAGTATCACCTATTCCACTTGCAAGTACGGCTCCGATCCCGGCAGCAGATTTTATGCTTCCAGCAAAAACAGTTCCTGCCTCAGTAACTCCAACATGGAGCGGATAATTACGCTTCGCAGCAATTAAATGATATGCCTCAATCATCATCGGAACACTTGAGGCCTTTAAAGAAACAACAATGTCTTGAAAGTCGAGATTTTCCAAGATTTCTATATGTTTTAGTGCCGATTCTACTAGCCCTATGGCGGTAGGATGTCCGTATTTAGCAAGTATTTCTTTTTCGATTGAACCGGAATTTACACCAATTCTTATTGGCACCCTTCTCGCATGGCAGGCTTCAACCAATTTTTTCACCTTAGCAATAGACCCAATGTTACCGGGGTTTATTCTTATTTTATCAATTCCGCTTTCTAAAGCGATTAACGCTAGCTGATAGTTAAAATGAATATCGGCAACAAGAGGAAGCGAAGTACGTTTTTTAATTTCTTTAATCGCTCTAGCCGCCTCTTCATCGACTACTGCCAGACGAACTATCTGACAACCTACAGCGGCGAGCTGCTCAATCTGCTGAACTGTTGCATCGATATCTTTGGTATCCGTATTAGTCATCGACTGAATAACTACATCCTTCTGCCCGCCAATTTGTACAGTTCCAACAGTGATCGGTCTTGTTTCTCTCCGTTTAAACATTTCAGCACCTGCCTATCCTTAGTTGAAAAACTTCGATACGTCATTAACGGTAACAACAATCATCAAAAGCATTAAAAGTGCAAAACCGACTAAATGAACAACGCTCTCCTTTTGGGGATCGATCGGCTTGCCTCTAACTCCTTCTAAAGAAAGAAACAACAATCTGCTTCCGTCTAAAGCAGGAATTGGCAGCAAGTTAAAGATGCCTAAATACAGGCTTAAAATCCCCGCCCAATAAATAAGCATAGCTAAACCCTGTTTTGCCGCTTGACCAGTAATTTGCAGGATACCTACTGGACCAGCTAAATCATTCATCGAGACATTGCCGGTAACAATCATCCGAAAGCCATCAAAGATCATCGCAGTCATCTCGGCGGTCGTCTTGAAAGCCGAACCTGCCGCTTGCCCGAAGGTAGCTGCTTCATAGATTTGCTTTAATTGAACACCAATCAATCCCTTGCCTGTCTGTTCGATATCTTGAGGAGTAACAGTGATGACTTGGATTACTCCATTACGTTCAACAGCCATATCCAAAGGCTTCCCTAGGGATTCTTGGATAATGCTGACGATATTGGTCTCCACTGTGAGATTATCGCCATTCACACCAATAATTATATCACCCTCCAGTAAACCAGCTTGCTCAGCAGGCGAACCGGACGTGACTTCACCAAGCATTATTTGTTCCGAAGGTACACCAAGCATCATCGTTACTGCAAAAAATAGGATAACTGCCAAAATTATATTAAAAATTGGACCGGCAAAAATCGCCGCAAAGCGTTCCTTGATCGTTTTTGAACCAAACTGCCTATCCCATGGAGCAATTTGGATTTCCTTATCCTCATAATGCATAACCGCATCTCTGGCAACCGGATATGTAACTGTTTTACCTTCATCATTCAAGCCTTTAATAAATAGCTTGCGTTCAAGGTCATGCTCTTCAACCTGAATTTTGATTCCTTTTCGGTCATTAAGCAAGATGTCCGCAACCTCACCGGAACGATTAAGCAGGACACCAATTTCTTGACCGGCTTTTATCTCAATAACCTCCGGATCCTCACCAGCCATTCTCACATATGCACCAAATGGTAATATTCTTAAACTATACCAAGTTTCGCCCTTCTTAATTCGGAAAAGCTTAGGCCCTAAACCTAATGAGAACTCTCTGACGAAAATTCCCGCCCGCTTAGCCAGTAAGAAATGACCCAGCTCGTGGATAAACATGATTAGAACAAAAACCAAGATAATCTCGAATATTAACAGTAAATTCACGAATCTCACCAACCTTTTTCAATAATAAGATTAGATGCAGCTGCCCTAGCCCAGTTATCAGCCTCAAATATTTCCTCTAAACAAGGCTCATTTTGGTTATTATGCTGATCTAAAACTGTTTGAATTAAACTCTCTATGGCAATGAACGGGATTCTCTCTCGTAAAAAAGCTTCAACAATCACCTCATTTGCGGCATTTAAGACCGTTGGCATCGTTCCACCTCTTTTACCACACTCATAAGCCATTTGCAATGCTGGGAACCGTTTTAAATCGGGATTATAAAAATGTAGTGCTCCCAGCTTTACAAGATCAAGTCCCGAACTATTTAGTTTTAGCCTGTTGGGAAAGGAGAGTGCATACTGAATTGGTACCTTCATATCCGGAGTACCTAATTGGGCTATTATCGCCTGATCAATAAACTCTACCATCGAATGAATAACACTTTCCGGATGAATTAACACTTCGATTTTATCAAAAGGTAGATTAAATAGCCAATGAGCTTCAATTACTTCTAAACCCTTGTTCATCATCGTTGCTGAATCAATTGTTATTTTAGCTCCCATTGTCCAATTGGGATGCTTTAAAGCATCTTGTACAGTAACCTTTGCCAACTCATCCCTTTTTCTATCCCGAAAGGAGCCTCCGGAAGCAGTTAAAATTATCTTCTTTATATTATTAGCAGATTCTCCATTTAAGCTTTGGAAAATCGCTGAATGTTCACTATCAATCGGAATAATTGAAACTCCGTGCTTTTTTGCTAACTCGATCACAAGATGTCCTGCAGAAACTAAGGTCTCTTTATTCGCCAAACCGATCTGCTTCTTAGCCTTTATTGCTTCAACCGTAGGTTTTAGTCCAACACTACCGACAACGGCTGTTACAACAAAATCCACATCGGGATAAGTGGCAACCTCAACAAGCCCTTCTTCACCATAAACAATCTTAACCTGCTCTTTAACCATGCTTTGCAGCTGCTCGGCTATTTCTCTGGATTTAACAGCAACTATTTTAGGCGATAATAAAGATATTTGCTCCTGCAATAAACGTATGTTAGTCCCGCCCGAAATAGCACATACTTGAAATAATTCCGGATTGGCTAAAACAACTTCAATTGTTTGCGTCCCAATTGATCCTGTTGATCCGAGAATGGCTATCCTCTTCATAGGGTGCCTCCTCACAAAATATGTAGTATATGTAAAACAGGAAAAACAAATATTAGACTATCAAAGCGATCTAATACACCACCATGACCTGGTAGAATCGTTCCGGAATCTTTGATCCCCCTGCCTCTTTTTAAGGCAGATTCAACCAAATCACCAATTTGACCGATGACCGAAATTATTAACCCTTCCCAAATAATCAGCAATATGTAATCAGTAATCCCAACAAAGTAATTATAAATAAGGCTGGCAATTATAGCGAAAATAACCCCACCAATCGCTCCTTCAATAGTTTTTTTGGGACTGATTTCTGGCCAAAGTTTTCTTTTGCCGAATTTTTTTCCAGTGAAATATGCTCCAGAATCAGATGTCCATGTAGCAATAATTACTAGTAAGGTTAATGTGAGTCCATTTTCAATAAATCTGGTTTCCAGCATAAAAGAAAAGCCAAACCCGACATATAATGCCCCAAGCAAGATATAACTTACCTGATTAAAGGTAACCTTGTTTTTCTTCACGACTGTTAACGTAAGAAGAAGTGCAGTGGCAAGAAAAATAATGGAAATCTCTTGGATATTGTTAAAGTAGCTGTTATAAGGAGTATGGTTAACAACAAGGAAAAAAACCAAGCTAACTCCAATTAGGCCTTGGGAAGATAAAATGTATAGATTGTTCATCCGTAAAAGCTCCCGAAAACCGATGATCGCTAAAATCGCTAAAAGAAAAATATAGGGTATGTCTCCGTAGTATAATACCGATAAAAATCCAGCTCCACCAATAAATCCTGTAATTAATCTTTGTTTCATCGTCTCACCCCTTATACTCCACCAAAACGCCGGGATCTTTGCTGATAATCATAAATAGCTTCAATTAAAATTTGTTTATTGAACTGTGGCCAATAGACAGAAGTAAACCATAACTCGGTATACGCCAATTGCCACAAAAGAAAATTGCTAATCCGCTGTTCTCCGCTGGTTCTAATCAGCAAGTCCGGGTCTGAGAAATTTTTTGTTAGCAAGTATGAGCTAAAAACCTCTTCATCAATCATCTCTTTAGTTAACTTCCCACTAGCAACATCATCCACCAAGTTTTTAGTTGCTTGGACAATTTCATAGCGACTTCCGTAGTTTAGGGCAAAATTAAGGACTAGTCCCGTGTTTTCTGCTGTTTTCCTTTCAGCTTCGATTACCGCTTCTAAAGTATGAGGCGGGAGCTGACTGGTAAATCCCATTATTTTAACTTGAACGTTATTTTTTTTTAAGTCATCTAGATGACCCAATAAAAACTCCTGAGGCAAGTTCATTAAAAAGCTAACCTCATCCTCCGGGCGCTTCCAATTTTCAGTAGAAAAAGCGTAAAGTGTCAGAACCTTAATTCCCAAATCGCTGGCAGCCTTGGTTATTTCGATAACTGCATTCATTCCCGCACGGTGTCCTGCTATCCTAGGCAAGCCTTTTTTCTTAGCCCATCTTCCATTTCCGTCCATAATAATTGCTACATGCTTAGGAATATTAAAAGGATCAATTTTTTTTTCGTCAATTGCGCCTTCGATTGTGGCTTTATTTTTTTGAAAAAATCTCTTCAGCATAAGAAGTCCTCCGCTCCTTGATATCTGTAAAATAATCCCCCCTCAAATAGGGGGGATATTCAGATCATACTTCCAAAATTTCTTTTTCCTTAGTGTTGACAATGGAATCTATTTCCTCAATAAATTTATCTGTTATTTTTTGAATCTCTTCTTGACTTCGGCGAGCATCATCTTCAGAGACGTCCCCGGATTTCTCCAGCTTCTTCATTTCATCGTTAGCATCCCTGCGAACATTTCTAATAGCTACCTTGCTCTCTTCGCCAATTTTTTTGGCTACTTTCACAAGCTCTTTTCGTCGATCCTCAGTAAGCGGAGGAATATTTATCCGGATTACTACGCCATCACTCGAAGGCACTAAACCCAAATCAGCTTTTGATATCGCCCTTTCAATATCACTTAGTGCACTTTTGTCCCACGCTTGAATCATCAATGTGCGAGGGTCAGGTGTAGAAACATTTGCCATTTGATTTAATGGTGTGTCTGCACCATAATATTCAACATGCACTTTATCCAGCATCGCTGGATTTGCTCTGCCGGTTCTAATCGTCGCCAGCTCTTTTTTTAAATTGCTTATCGCTTTTTCCATTCGAGACTTAGCATCTTGTTTGACAGTTTCAATCATTATTTTGGTTCCCCCCCGATTATTGTTCCAATTTTTTCACCTAACACAACTCTTTTAATATTTCCCTCTTGGCTAATATTAAAGACAATCATAGGAATATTGTTATCCATGCTGAGAGATGAAGCGGTCGAATCCATAACGGTTAATCCATTTTTTAACACCTCTAAATAAGTTAATGAATCATATTTTACAGCATTTTCAATTTTTGAAGGATCTGCAGAATATACGCCATCAACATTATTTTTTGCCATTAAAATTACATCTGCTTCAATTTCTGCAGCACGCAAAGCTGCAGTCGTATCAGTGGAAAAATAAGGGTTACCTGTACCTCCGGCAAAAATAACAACTCGATTTTTTTCAAGATGGCGAATAGCCCTTCTGCGAATATAAGGCTCTGCTACCTGACGCATCTCTATTGAGGTTTGCATTCGGGTAGGAACCTCTAAATGTTCTAGAGCATCTTGCAAAGCTAGGGAATTCATCACTGTTGCCAGCATTCCCATATAGTCGGCAGTGGCACGATCCATTCCTTTGGCACTTCCAGCAACACCACGCCAAATGTTACCTCCGCCTACGACAATTGCTACTTGGATTTCCAATTCCACAATCTCTTTGATTTGATTTGCTATAGAAAAAATCACTTTAGGATCTATCCCATATCCTAACTCACCAGCTAATGCTTCTCCACTTAGCTTAAGAACAATCCGTTTGAATTGTGGTTGACTCATTACCATAGACCCCCGTTTTTGTATTCTACATAAATCATCATATTCCTTCTTTTAAAAACCTAATAACAACAAAGTTATAATATAACAAAAATATGAAAAAAAGAGGAACACAAAAGGTGTTCCTATTTATTATAGGTCAATGCAGGCTTTTATTAAAGTTTAGCCTGAGACATTACTTCCTCAACAAAGTTATCTACTTTCTTTTCGATCCCTTCACCAAGCTCAAATCTGACAAAACGACGAATGTTTATATTTTCACCAATTTTTACAATCTGTTCTTTAAGAAGTGCTTCAATACTTTTGTCAGGATCCTTAATAAATGGTTGCTCTAAAAGACAGATCTCTTTATAGAACTTTTCAATACGACCTTCAACCATCTTTTCTACAATCTTTTCTGGTTTTCCCTCGTTGAGTGCTTGTTGTTTTAAAATTTCTCGCTCTTTTTCAATTTCACTCTGATCAACTTCTTCTCGAGTGAGATATTTCGGATTAGAAGCGGCAATATGCATCGCCACGTCACGAACAAAGGCTCTAAATTGATCCGTATTAGCAACAAAATCCGTTTCGCAATTTATCTCCAGCAAGACTCCAATACGTCCATTTCCATGAATGTAGGACTCCACTATTCCCTCGGCAGCTATCCGTCCAGCTTTCTTGGCAGCAGAGGCGATTCCCTTCTCGCGAAGAATGTCCGCTGCTTTTTCCATATCACCATTTGCTTCACTAAGCGCTTTTTTACAATCCATCATCCCTGCGGATGTTTTTTCGCGAAGTTCTTTAACCATCGATGCAGTAATCTCCATTATTATTGCCTCCTTATATGTATTATAGTAGTTGATTCAAGTCTACTTAGTTTAAAAAAGGTGGCAAGGGATTATACCCCTTAGGCCACCCTTACATATTACGCTATAGTTTGTTCTCCCTGTCTTCCCTCAATATAAGCGTCTGCCATTCTTTCAGTTAATAATTTAACTGCACGGATAGCATCGTCATTTCCAGGAATTACATAATCGATTTCATCTGGATCACAGTTAGTATCTACAATCCCAACAATTGGGATACCTAATTTTCGAGCTTCAGCAACTGCAATCCGCTCTTTTCGAGGATCAACCACAAACAACGCACCAGGTAGTTCTTTCATATCTTTAATTCCACCTAAAAACTTTTCCAAACGATCTTTCTCTTTTTTTAGGATGATTACCTCTTTTTTTGGTAATACCGCAAAAGTACCGTCCTCTTCCATTCTTTCTAATTCTTTTAGACGATCAATTCTCTTTTGGATAGTAGCAAAGTTTGTTAGGGTTCCACCTAACCAACGTTGGTTAATAAAATAGCAACCAGAACGTTCTGCCTCTTCCTTCATCGAATCCTGTGCTTGCTTTTTTGTACCTACATAAAGAATGCTCTTGCCTGAAGCTGCAACTTCTTTAATAAAGTTATAAGCCTCATCGACTTTCTTAACTGTTTTTTGCAAATCAATAATGTAGATACCATTTCTTTCGGTAAAGATATACCGATCCATTTTGGGGTTCCAACGTCGAGTCTGGTGACCAAAATGAACCCCAGCTTCTAAAAGCTGCTTCATTGAGATAACTGCCATTTCTTTTTCCTCCTTAGGTTTTATCCTCCGCATTATTTCATTTTTAGGCACTACTGTTTCCAGCACCAAGCTCCTAAATCAATAAGCGTGTGTTTTTAACACCAAAACATAATATACCATATGGAGACAGAAGATGCAACAATTTGCGAGGGATATAATAAAAATACTGGTGGTATTATCTCGTTTGTCAATAAGAGAATACCACCAGCTCAGCTATTAATCGACTTTTACTCCAGTAATTAGTTCAATTAATTCTTCAGTTGTAATACTTGTTGAATAATTGTAGGTATCAGCACCAATTCTAGTTGTTAATTTATAGTTATACAGTAGCTTAATAAACTTATCTCTTTCAGTAAGTACTCCAATTTCTGTAAGATAATCAGCAACCTCATAGGAGTCCAAGCCCTTTTTTATTGTAAAGCTTTTGCTTACTTCTTCTTCCGGCGCAACTTGTTGTTCAGAAGGAACAGCACTATTATCCTCAGCCTGCTCATCTTGGAGCTCCTTCAGCTTTTCTGCGACCTGGGAAATAGCATACTCTTCTTTCAACTGATTAACCTCATCTTCAGTAAATATTTTTAAATTATTGGCAGTCGCAATCTCTGTCAGCTTTTCTAGCGTCCACTCTTCTTCCGTTACTGTTTCAGAAGCGTTCTGAGAGAAGGCGCCGTTAAAGAAACCAAAAATCAAACTACTAACAACTAATCCAATGCCTAACCCCATTAAAAATCCACGTTTTCTAAACATACTTAAACCCCTTCTTGTTAAGCTCAAGAATTAGTTTGATCTCTGCATGCCCCATTTGGGTTTTTTTAGCGATTCCGTCAATATCCTCACCAGAGTTATAGAGCCTTAATACTTCTTCATATTTATGATTAACAGGTATAGTTTGCTCAGTACTAGCAACATAGGGGGTTGCCAGTTCTTTTTTTGCTTGCTCTAGCTGTTCTATTCGTTCTTCCAGTTTTTTGATGCTTGAATCTATTTGCCTAGGGACCCGCTCATGTGTTTGCTCAATCTTCTTGATTATTTCCTTATTTTCCAGATCAATTTGGTTAATAAACTCGTCAAAGATATTTTCTATTTTTTCTTCAATTAATTGGTTTTCCTTTGGTCGAAAAAGGGCAATAATAATCAACAATAGCCCAAAAATCAACAGCACTATTTGCAGAGAAATATTATCAAAGCTAAAATTAAACATTTCCTTTAGGTTATTAAAATCCATAAGATCACCAAACTTTTCTTAATAAGTTTTTACAACTCGATATCCACAAATTGCCCTTTAATGGCGTCCTTTGTTCTTGGTGGTTTGGAAAGCTTAGAAGTATTCCGCTCTTCCATTTCCGCCTTTTGCATTTTTTCAGTTCTTTTTCGTTTCTCAACTTCTCTTCTTCTCATCTCACCGACAAGTAAGCTCTGTTCATTTACTGGGTTTTGGTGCATCTGGTTTTGCAGTTTACCGAGCTCTTGCGATTTAGGGATCGCTAATTGCAATTCTATTGATTTTAAACTCATTGTCCCACTCCTTCATAAAATACTCGCATTGCCACAAGATTGCTTGGTTGGGATATTACTAATCAAAGCGAGTTAGCAACTATTACCCCTTCATCAAGCGTATACTTGAGGTATTTTGCTTCATTTTTTATGAACTTCACTGATTTTCCGATAACAAGTTTTACTCCAGGAAAAACAACCTTTTGGACATTAATCGAAGCATGTTCAAAATCCTCCAACTGCTCACCAATCTCCTGCTCACGTTCCTTTAATACTTTTAATTGTTTCTCTAAAGCAATCTGTTGATTTATTAAGTTAATTTGCAGCTGCTTTTTATCAGCTGGTAAAGACGTACCTGTTTGTTGAAGCTTTTCAAAAAGCTTCAGACCCTTGCTTATCTTATCTAGGGAGTCCTCGAATTCACTCTTTTGCTTTAAGATCTCATTATACTCTTTGCGGATCTCTGGGCTGATCCCAACCTCAATAGTTGTCGCAGTTGCTAATTGGTTGCCGATAACACTTGCTAGAACCAAATCGCCCGCTTGAGTCTTCCCGCCAACGATAATTCCTTTTAGTCCACGACAGATTACCTGTTTCCCTGCACTAACATTGCTATGCATAATACTTTGAGAGACCTGAATATTCTCTCCTGCTTGAACATCTCCGCCGAGGATAAAGGCTGATTGAAAATTCCCGCCTGCTTTAATTAAAGACTTGTTATGACCTACCAGTCCTTGCTGGACAAAGATATCCCCACCGGCAACCAGTTCAGCACCTTCGACATTACCATACACCTTGATGTCACCAGCGGCCTGAATTTTAAATCCATCCGGCACATTGCCTCTTATTACAACAGTACCTACAAAATCAATATTCCCGATGCCAAAGTCTACATCGCCCGTTACTTCATAAATTGGAAAAACGTTAATCTTATTCTGCTCCGTAAGGACAACTTGTCCATCAATAACCGCATAAATCAAGTCTTTATTATCATTTAGGACAACATTTTTTCCTTGCTTAAGTACAGCATCCTTGCCTTTTTTAGCTGGTAATTCATGGCCGGAAACATTTGTACCCGGCTCACCGTTAGTTGCCGCGACTTTCGAGGCGATAAGTTGACCCTTCGTGATATTATTTATTTGGTTGATGGAGTAAAAATCTACTTTACCACTCTCTAATTCCTTCGGTCTTTTAGAGGTTTTGTCAGAAATCTCCCATTTAATGTAACCGTCTTCTCCATCTAGCGGTGCCTTACCATTTGCAATAGTTAACTCCATTCCGAGATAATTACCTGGATTATTACATACATTGGCTAAAAGTTCCTCATCAAGTCCAAATACAATGTTATTTTTCTCCAAAAATAACCGTATCAGCTCGGTAGGTATTGGAGCCTCTATTTTTTCTTCAATTCTAATCGTGAGGACTGCTCTCATTCCAGTATCAAGAATAGCTGCATCAACAATGTGAGAAATTTCTTCTAATTCCCAGTGTCTTTCCATTGCCTATCCCTCCCGTTTCTTGAGTTAAAATAGATTTTTTTTCTGTCTTCCAAGTGCGCCTCTTAAACGATAGATTGCTTTAGTATGCATCTGTGAGATTCTCGAAGTAGATAAACCAAGAATATCGGCAATTTCTGTTAAATTCAGTTCCTCATAATAGTATAATGTGATGACAAGCTTTTCTTTATCAGGCAAGCGATTTATTGCCCCAGCAAGAATTAGTTTTTGCTGTTCTTTATTTAAGTTATCATCAATTACAGCCTTACTATCGGCAAGCAAATTTTTCCGAGTATTTTCCTGTTCCTTCTCAATGGGTTCATCTAAAGAGAGTACATTGAGAAATGAGGTTTCTTTTATACATTGATAAAACTCTTCATGCTGCATATTCAAATGCTCCATAACCTCATGATCAGAAACTGAACGAAGATTTTTTTGTTCTAGCTCTTGGTAAGCTTTTTCAATTTTTTTAGCTTTTTCACGAATTGAACGGGGAATCCAGTCGTTGTCCCGCAGTCCATCCAAGATAGCACCTCTGATACGTAAAGAAGCATAGGTTTCAAATTGCAAGCCCCGGTTATAATCAAACTTTTTTAAGGCATCTAGAAGACCAATCATTCCATGACTCTTCAACTCATCATAAGTTACCTGACTAGATAAATTACCTCTCATTTTTATTACAACGTGGTCAACAATTCCTAGATAATTTTCCACCAACTGTTGGTAAGCGATAGAATCATCATACTCTCGCCAAAGCTGCCACAAATTAGTATCATTATGCTGTTGTAGGCTATTCATATGATGACACCTTCCCTTTATTTTTCTACAAATGTTCGGACACCTTTAACTAGCTCCTCAACTGAATTTTCACGGGTTTCCATAACTCCGTCATTAACTTCCATCCTCTTAAATTCCAACGGTTCAAAGGCATTCTCTATTGAATGATCGTTTGCATGATCTGATCCGTTAGTTGTGTTAAATATTTCATTTAAGTCCAAATCGTTTTGCTGAGTTGACGTGCTTAAGTTAATCCTCTTGCCGGCAGGTTTTCGTGTTTTTTCAGTACCCAGTTGAAAAATAATAAAATAGCTGAGGTAACCGACTAAGAAAAAAATCAGAAAAGCGGCTGAGCCACGAAGAAATGCTGTAAACAGCAAGTTTACTGACCAATTTAAGAAAAATACTAATGCAAATGCTATTAATCCCAATGTAAAGGCGAAGGAGAAAGGGTTGCTGGTTTTCTTCATATTTCCCTAACACCTTGATTAGCAGTTTTGATATATAGTATCCCGGTTAAGGTATCTAATTCTATCGTCCTGCCAAAATTACCACCAATTTCTTCGGAAATAATCGGAATTCCCAAATCCTTTAAAATCTCACTGGATGCTTCGGAATTTCTTGGCCCAACTCTCAGCATTTCGTTATTTGTCTTAAAATCAAACATTTGCGCCCCGCCCGCTAATTTGGCAACCAACTGATTCTTTTTGGCTCCAAGTCTCTCCATTTCCTCGATCAGCATCGGGATAGCCGTGTCAGCGTATTTAGCGTTATTCATCTCACCACTATTTATCATTTTTGCTGAAGGGAGCATTATATGCGCCAAACCACCTATTTGGGCTCTTTTATCATATAAAACCACCCCAACACATGACCCTAAGCCTGTTGTTTTAATGCGATTTGGTGCTTTAGTTGTATTTAAGTCCGCCATTTTCACTTTCACTACTTCCATCACCAAGGAACCCCCAACGTCGAAAATAATGTATTAAATGCCTCTGGGTCGGGTATTAAGAAGAAATGTCCCTTTACAAGACTTTCTCCTTCAAAAAAGGTTGTATCGATAACAATCGCCACATCTGCAAATTGGCTCACTTGGATTAACCCAAAGCTGAGAATTGCCCCAACCATATCTATTGAGATAGATGGAACGGTTGGATACATTTTTAAATTTGTAAAATCCGCTAATGAGGAGAGATAAGATCCGGCAAGGATATTACCAATCTCTTTTAAGGCTGAGTAATCAATCTCCGAAAGGTTATTATAGTCCAGTTCCTTGTTCAACATCGCTCCCAACAGTTGAGAGGCTGATTCAAAGGTCATCAAGAAAAACATATTTCCCGGTACATCGCCCTCAATTCTTAAAAAGATTCCCACGACAACCTGTTCTTCTCCGCCTAAAAATTCTTCAATATCAGCGAAGGGCAATATTTTGACATTAGGTACTCGCATATCAATCGGTTTTTGGATCAAAGTTGAAAGAGCAGTAGCTGCATGTCCGGCACCAATGTTGCCAACTTCCTTAAGCAAATCTAATTGGATGTCCTGTAATTTGTTAAAATTATTGATCATCTTACATCCCAAACTTTTCTAATTGCTTAACTTCTTCTGGATTTAAAATCCGATCTAAGTTAAGCAGAATTAATAAACGTGTTTTTAACTTTGCAACCCCTCTTAGATAGACAGATTCCACACCACCCACGACCTTTGGCGGTGGTTCAATGGCGCTAAGCGGTATGTCAATAACATCGTTTGCGGCGTCAACTATTAAGCCCACCTCCATCTCTTCAACATTAACAATGATAATTCTAGTAGCCTCACCGTATTCTTTTTGGTCAAAACCAAATCGACTTCTTAAATCGATAATCGGAATTACCACTCCCCGAAGATTAATAACCCCTTTTACAAAGGGCGGTGTATTCGGAACCCTAGTAATATGCTCCATTCTCTCAATAGATTTAACCTGTTTTACGTCTACTCCGTATTCCTCACTCTTTAATTTAAAAATTATAACTTTTATTTCTTCACCAAGTTGCTCTGCATGATTAACCATAACTTAACCACCCCTCTATTTTATTAGTGCATTAGTATCGATAATTAAAGCTACTTGACCATCCCCAAGGATAGTCGCCCCGGATATCGCAAACACTTGCGTTAAGTACGAACCTAAGGCTTTAAGAACAATTTCTTGTTGTCCAATAAATGAATCTACTATAAGTCCGGCCATTTTTTCACCCTTACGTACTAAAACAACAGAAATTTCTTCTTCAGCTTTTTGTTCAGAAGTGCTGGGAACGTCAAATATTTTGTGCAGCTGAACTAATGGAACGATTCTCCCCCGAAAATCAATAACCTCTTGATTGTGTGCGTTCATTACTTCCTTTTTCCGATAGATTGCCGTTTCAATTATTGAGCTTAAAGGAATGGCGAATTTTTCATCCTGAATTCTTACTAGCATCGAAGAAATAATTGATAGCGTCAATGGTAATTGAATCGTAAACTTGGTACCCTTACCTAATTCAGAATCAACTGTAACAAAGCCACCCAATGATTCGATTTTAGCTTTTACAACGTCAAGTCCTACCCCTCTGCCCGAGATATCGGAAACTTGATCGGCGGTACTTAATCCGGAAGCGAAAAGCAAATCATAGACCTGTTTATCTGTTAAACTATGTGCAGTTTCGGTAGTAATCAAACCTTTTTCTAAGGCCTTTTTAAGTACTTTTTCACGATTTATCCCTTTACCGTCATCACTTATTTCGATAAAAACAAAATTACCGCTATGATAAGCCTTCAGGCTGATTACGCCAGCCCTGGTCTTATTGTTCTTTAATCTTTCTTCAGTAGTTTCTTGACCGTGATCGACAGCATTTCTTAAGAGATGAACTAGAGGATCACCAATTTCATCGATTACAGTTCTATCCAATTCGGTATCTGCTCCTGTAATATTTATAATTATTTCCTTATTTAACTCTTTAGCAAGATCGCGAATCATTCTTGGAAAACGATTAAAGACCGTCTCGATTGGCACCATTCTTAAATTGAGAATGTTGTTTTGCAGGCTGCTGCTGATTCTTCCCATATGCTCGACAGTATCGGTAAGTCCCGGATGCTTAATCTCTTGAGCAAGCTGTTCTAAACGACCTCGATCAATAACCAACTCACTAAATAAATTCATCAATTCATCCAGTCGTTCAATATCTACACGAATCATTTTCGTTGCATGAACCTTACCTTGTTGTAAATTGATTTTAGCTTCAACGGGGCCATTCCCCTCAGAATGATCATCGGCTGGCTTCAACCGTTCCACAGTTGATTGCAATTGCTCGTCTGTGATAATCGACAACTGAACTCCAGATATTTCCGAGACGTTTAAGATCTTCTTACGAATAGCACTCTCATCCTGCTTGGAAATTAAAACAATGGTAAAGTTATTGCCAAAATCCTCATTTTCAAGTTCTTCTACCGAAGGCACTGCTTTTAATACCTCTCCTAGATCCTCCAACCCGTGAAAAACCATATAAGCTCTAGCGGATTTCAGGACAGTTTCTTCAGAGATCTGCACCTCGATTTGGTAGATCGTAAAGCCGCTTTCCAGTGACTGTTTTAGAACAGTTCGTTCATATTCATCAAAAGATAGATGTTCAATATTTGCCTGAGAATCTGCTGTTGAAGATAGCTTAGGAGTGGATCTCTTATCTGATGATATTGCTTGCAGCAAGTCTACTACACCAGAAATAGCAAACTGATCGTTTTGACCATTACTAATCGAAATAACCATTTGTTCTAATAGATCTACCGCTTTAAAAATGGTATCCATCATCTGATCATCAACCTGTTTTTTCTTATTCCTGACTAAATCTAACAAATTTTCCATTTCATGAGTTAATGTAGCCATATTTTCATAGCCCATTGTCGCTGCCATTCCTTTTAAAGTATGGGCAGACCTAAAAATTTCATTGACTACTTCAATACTACTGCTATTCTTTTCAAGTAACAACAACTTCTCATTAAGCATCTGCAAATGCTCCTTGGACTCCTCTAAAAAAATCTCTAAATATTGATTTAATTCCACGACTGCCACCCCCTCTGTTTTTGTACCTGATAAACAATTTCCTCAGAAATTTGTTGCAAAGCAACTACCCTATCAACAGTGCCGCTTAGGAAAGCCGTTTTAGGCATCCCATAAACAACACAGGTTTTTTCATCTTCAGCAATAACAAAGTCCCGCTTTTTATTTTTTGCAGCTAATAATCCTTTTGTTCCATCACTTCCCATACCGGTCATAATTACATAAATCTTATCCAGTTCCAGATCCTTTAGGGATTGAAACATGATGTCAACAGCTGGTCTGTGACCGGAAACTGCCTCTGTTTGCAGTAATTTAATTCGAAATTGCTGACGTTCTGATAAGACCGTCATATGAAAATTACCGGGAGCTATATAAGCAGTATTTGGATTGATGATCATCCCATCCTCTGCCTCCACCACGTTAATCGCCGCCAAGGAATTTAATCTATCAGCTAAGGACTTAGTAAATCCAGCTGGCATATGCTGGACAATCACAATGCCATAGGGAAAATTATTCGGGATCTTCGTAATAACCTCTTGTAAAGCTTTAGGACCCCCGGTTGAGGTGCCAATAGCCACCAATCCCAGTAACTCGTTAGAAGTCTGTTCAGGATACTTAATTATTTTCTTAAAATTAGCTGTTTCCTTTGGTCGAGAGGGGGCAGTATCTCCAATTCCAGCATCATTTTCTTTCCACTGCTTCAACCACTTCTCGCTTTGCTTGTGAGCTAACAAAATTTTATCTATTAACTCGCTTTTAATCTCCTTAATATTCAGCGAAATACTTCCAGAGGGTTTAGCAACAAAATCAAACGCCCCATATTCTAGAGCCCGTATTGTGGTATCAGCCCCTTGTTTGGTAAGGCTGCTAAGCATGATAACCGGTAAAGGCGCACTACTCATGATTTTTTGCAAAGCTTCCAATCCGTTTAGCTTGGGCATTTCCACATCCAAGGTCACCACATCAGGAAGCAAAATTTGAGTTTTTTCAACTGCTTCTAAACCGTTTTTTGCAGTATCAACTACTTCGATCATTCCACTCCCTTGAAGTATATCTGATATTAATTTTCGCATAAAAAACGAATCATCAACTACTAATACTCTGATAGCTTTCAAATGATCACCTCGTTTATCTATGGAACCAATTGGAAACTTGTTCCAAAAATGTACTTACACCTCTCACATCAAGTTCGTTTTTATTATTGGTATATTTATCAACTAAAAGCCTTATGCTCTTAGAAGCTTTACTATTTGGGTAACTTAGATAAAAAGGTTCTTGTTTTTTTACAGCTTTAGAAATATTATCATCTTGCGGAATATAGCCATAGATATTAACCTGATAATCCAGAAAACGCTCAGCCGCAACCCGAAATCTTTCTGAAGTCCCTTTCCCCTCACGCTCACTGACTACCTGATTTATAATCAAATTAATTTTAATGCTATTGTTTTTTGTGTGAATAATTTTCAGCATTGCATAGGCATCAGTTATCGAGGTAGGCTCAGGTGTCGTAATCAGAAAAACCTCATCTGAAGAGAGAATAAATTTAAGTGATTCTGGACTAATACCTGCCCCAGTATCGATTAGAAGAGTATCGATATGTCCATTTAATAATGATAACTGGTCAAATAAATAAGGCAGATTACTTCTCTTTAAATCGAACATGCTTTGTAGGTCTGACCCCCCAGGTATAAACAGCAGATTGTTCGGGCCTTTTTCCATTATATCCCATATAGTCAGACTATTATTAAGAACGTCTAAAAGAGAATGTTTAGGTGCTATCCCCATTAAGACATCAATATTTGCTAAGCCAATATCTGCATCCATTATCGCTGTTCTGTGCCCACTCTCCAAGAGAGCAAGAGCAAAATTTAAGGTGAAATTAGATTTGCCTACACCTCCTTTTCCACTAGTAACAGTAATAATCTTCGTGTTTTTTAATCCTCTATCTATATCCACTTTCTCTCGTAATCCAGCTGCTTGATCGTGTATCATATTTTGTTAAACCCCCAATATCGCCCTAGCTATCTTTTCTTCGTCAAAAACCTCAATGTCATCAGGGACGTTTTGACCATGAGTTACATAAGAGGGCTTGTAAGGAAAATTAGATAGAATATTCAAAATGGCACCGTAGGAAAAAGTTTCATCAAATTTGGTAAAAAGAATTTTATTAATATTTACTTTTGCGAACTTTTCAAGGATCGAAACCATGTCATCAAATTTATGGGTTAAACTGACCACTAAAAAGGTTTCACTGTGATTAGATTTCGCTAAAATATTATTCAACTCCGAAATGTACATTTCATTATTATAATTTCTCCCTGCAGTATCCATAAAAATTAAATCAAAATTCTTTAATTTGTCAATTGATTTTTGGGTATCTTGCGGCGAGAAGACAACCTCAATAGGCGAATGAAGTATTTCCGCATAGGTTCTTAACTGGTCAACCGCCCCTATTCTGTAGGTATCGGCAGTAATAAAAGCAATTCTTTTCTTTTGACGCAAAACTTTATCTGCTGCAAGCTTGGCGACAGTAGTCGTTTTACCTACTCCGGTTGCACCAACAAAATGAACAATCTGGGTGGCGGGATTAATCTCCTTACTGGCAGTGCCATTTACTTGAAGTCGCTGAACGATGACGATTTTGGCTATTTGCCATATATCCAGATTCTCCAGTCGATCACCTGTAATATAGAGAACTTCGGCAACTATTTCCGAAGCAATCACTTCTTTGACACCCTGTTTTAAAAGGCGCTCATAAATCACTTTCACTTCATTTTGGTAGCTTGCTTGAGAGTCGCTGTCAGATTGCTTGATCATCATTTTTACCAGCATCTGTTTTATTTCTTTTACTTCAGACGAAATCTCCGAGGATTTCTCGACCATCTGACGATTATCGCTAACTTTCGTCAGCCGATCACTATCAGGATTAACCGATTGCTGTACAGGTCGACTATAGATCGGACTATAAGTAGACGAATCTACAGGAACCATAGGTTTTACCGGATAACTAGGAGGCGGGGCTTGTACCGGCTTTGCTGGGACGTTATCTATGGCCGCAATGACCTCAATTCTTTCTTTTCTAAATAGACCTAAAAAGCCTCCGGTTTTAATGGTCTTTGTGTGCAAAATCATCGCGTCTTGCCCTAAATCTGTTTTAATCTGACCCATTGCCTGTGGCAGTGAATCAACAATATATTTTTTTACCTTCATTATAAATTCACCACCCCTACACTTTGTACTTCTACATGAGGCTCCAGCTCATTATAAGACAAGACTGGAACATCAGGCATCACGCGTTCCATAAGCTGCCTTAAATACATTCTCGTAATTGGCGAAGTTAAGATTATCGACTGCTGTCCCATTTGCGTCAGCCGGTTAATCTGTTCGCTTAATTTGCGGTAAATTACCTGTGATGTATTAGGATCAAGGGCTAAGTAGCTTCCCTGTTCCGATTGTTGAACATTTTCAGATATTTTCTTCTCAAAGGCCGGACCAATTGTGATAACCTTTAATGGCTGGTTGACCTCAGTATACTGCAAAGTTATTTGCCTCGACAAGGCTTGTCTTACATATTCGGTAAGAACAGCCGGATCCTTGGAGTATACAGCATAGTCAGCTAGTGTTTCGAAAATAACCACTAGATTACGTATCGAAATCCTTTCTTTTAAAAGATTGGCTAAAACCTTTTGGATATCTCCTAAAGTTAAAAGACTAGGTATTAACTCTTCCACCAGAGCCGATTGCGATCCCTTTAAATGATCGACTAAGGCCTTAACCTCTTGTCTGCCTAACAGCTCTGCAGAATGTTTTTTTATTATCTCTGTTAAATGTGTAGCAACTACCGAAGGAGCATCTACGACTGTATAGCCTGCCATCTCTGCCCTTTCTCGCATATTTTCGTTTACCCAAATAGCCGGTAGACCAAATGCCGGTTCAACTGTCTCTATACCACTTATTGTATCATCTTCTAGCCCAGCATTCATTGCTAAATAATGATTTAATAAGATTTCCCCATCAGCTATCTTATTCCCTTTTATTTTTATAATATATTGATTTGGTTTTAGTTGAATATTATCGCGGATTCTAATCACAGGAACCATTAAACCCATCTCAAGGGCGATCTGTCGCCTAATCATTATAACTCGATCCAGAAGGTCGCCACCCTGATTAGCATCAGCTAAAGGAATCAATCCATAACCAAATTCGAATTCAATTGGATCAATCTGCAGTAATTGCATCACATTTTCCGGACTTCTGACCTGCTCTATTTCCTGCTCTTCTTCTCGCAATTCTGTTGCTTCCTGTTCTTTCAGCCGGGATTCATTCATTCGATATCCCCCAAAGAATAGAAGGGCACCAATCGGTAAAGTTGTTATTACTTTAATTGGCGTAAACAGACCTAAGAGAGTTATTGTTGCGCCAACTATGTATAGGAGTTTCGGATAAGCTAAGAGCTGTTTAGTAATATCCTCACTCAGATTGCCATCAGAAGCTGCCCGTGTAACAATAATTCCTGTCGCTGTAGAAATAAGTAAAGCGGGAATTTGGCTAACTAAACCATCACCAATCGAAAGCAGTGTAAATTTTTCGGCCGATTCAGCAATGGAGAGGGAAAAGGTCGTCATCCCGATAATTAATCCACCAATTACGTTAATTATTAAAATAATAATGCCGGCAATAGCATCTCCCTTAACGAACTTACTGGCACCATCCATTGCCCCATAAAAGTCCGCTTCTCTTTCAATAGTCCGTCGCCGTTCCCTAGCTTCATGCTCGTTGATCATCCCGGCATTCAAGTCTGCATCAATGCTCATCTGTTTGCCCGGCATCGCATCAAGGGTAAATCTAGCAGCCACCTCAGCAACTCGCTCTGATCCTTTAGTAATAACAATAAATTGGATAATAACCAGAATTATAAAGACAACAAAACCGACTACAGGGTAACCGTTAACCACCCAGCTTCCAAAAACCTCAATAACATCACCGGCATCGCCTTTAGTCAAAATAGAACGGGTAGTAGAAACATTTAACGCTAGCCGAAACAAAGTCGTCAATAACAAAAGTGAAGGAAAAATCGAAAACTGTAACGGTTCTCTCATAAACATCGAAACTAAAAGGATAGTTAGAGATAACGAGATATTAATAATTAGTAAAAAGCTTAATAGTTGTGGAGGTAAAGGTAATACCATCATTATAACAATAAGAACGACAAGAATTGGTACAATAATCTGTTTTAATTGATTCATCCACTTTCACCTCAATTATCTCTATTTCACAAATCCCTTTACCTTATAAACGTATGCTAAGACCTCTGCTACTGCTTGGTATAACTCCATCGGTACTACGTCACCGATTTCCACTTCATGATATAAAGTTCTTGCCAACCATTTATTCTCGACAGTAGCAATTTCATGCTCCTTGGCAATCTCCCGAATCTTTAGAGCTACATAATCCATTCCTTTAGCAACAACCTTAGGGGCCTCCATCTTCTCAGGCTTATAGCTAATTGCGATGGCAAAGTGGGTTGGGTTAGTAATTATAACATCAGCGTCCGGAATTGCCTGCATCATTCTGCTCATCGCCATCTGTCTTTGTCTTTCCTTAATTTTACTTTTCAGCAGCGGATCTCCCTCAGTTTTCTTGTACTCATCTTTAATATCCTGCTTAGACATTCGAAGATTTTTTTCATACTCATATTTTTGATAAATATAATCCAAAATCGCTAAAATAATTAATAATATTGAAGTCTGAATCCCCAGTTCTAAGAGCAAACCACCAACAAAAATTAAAATTTCATATAAATCATAATGATACAACGCCAGCATATCATCCTTTTTGTTCCACAGTACCGAAAATGCCAAGTAACCAACCAAGGTGATTTTTAAGAGCGATTTTAACAGTTCCACTAAGGCTCTTTTAGAAAAGATTTTTTTTGCGCCCTCAATTGGATTTAGCCGCTCTAACTTAAACTTCAGAGGGTCACCGGTAAGCAGAAAGCCCACCTGGACTAAATTTCCAGCCACCCCACCTACTAAGGCTACTAAAAAAACTGGCGCCAAAATTAAGGAGATATTGGTTAAGAGCTCGGTAAATATTAAACCAATACTTGCCGAAGATACCTCATAGGTTAAATACCTTGTTAAGACCTTGGTGTATAACTGAATAAACTGTTCTGCAATATAGGGTCCAATAATAAAAAACATTAAAAACATTAAGAAAAAAATTACTGCTGAGGCTAGCTCATTGGATTTGGCAACTTGTCCTTTTTTTCTCGATTCCTGCTTTTTCTTCGGAGTCGCCTTTTCCGTTTTTTCCCCGGCGAAATATTGTAAATTCATCTTTAACATGGCCATTTTTTTACCTCATCAGCTCGAGAAATTGACTTATAGAATTGATCATTTCTTGAAACAGATCCTTAAATATATAGATCAAACTTGCCGATATTAAAGAGAGTAGTAAAAAATTTAACATAACCTTCATAGGTATTCCCACAACAAAAACATTTAATTGAGGAACAGTTCGAGCAATGATCCCTAACGCCACGTCAGCTAAAAATAATGTAATAACAATTGGTGCGGCAATCTTAAAAGCAACAACAAACATTTTAGCAAAAATAGCTAAGATAAATAGCAGAATCGGTTCATCATTTAAGCGAACAACCCATTCACCTGAGATAGGCAAAAATTGATAACTGGCAATAATCCCTTCAATAAAAATATGGTGAATATCTAAAGCAAAAAACAACAGTACGGCAAAGGTATATTTGAAATTACCCATTACCGGACTCTGTGCTCCAGTCTGCGGGTCAATAACGTTAGCTAATGAAAACCCGATTTGCAAATCAACAAACGAGCCGGCAACCTGAATGCTGGTGAACATCAACTGAGCTACCCAGCCAATAGTTAAACCTATCAAAGCCTCTTGAAAAAGATAAAAGAGAAAAGTACCGTTCAAATCGGTTATATTAAGGTTTATTCCAACTATCGGAATTATAAGTAGGGCTATGAAAAAACCTAATCCAATCTTGAATTGGGCAGCAACTCCTTTTGCTGAGAAAATTGGCGCCGTTACAAAAAAAGTCGTAATTCGAACCATAACTAGTAGAAAGGTGGATATTATTGAGATATCGATCATTTTATCACCATCTATTCTACAAAAGACCCAAGTTGTTCAAAAATGGTCTGAGTGAAATCTAGCAAATGATTTAATATCCAGGGTCCGAATATAACAATAGACAATAAAACTGCAACAATTTTAGGAATAAATGCTAAGGTTTGCTCTTGTATTTGAGTAGTAGCTTGAAAAATACTCACTAATAAACCCACTAGAAGTCCTAATCCAAGCATCGGAGCAGAGACTATTAGGATGGTATAGATAGCTTGTTCAAAAAGATATAGCACAAAGTTTTGCGACATGTATTTACACCCCTAATGGAAGCTTTCTAGCATTGCTCTGACTACTAAATACCAACCATCTACCAGAATAAATAATAAAATTTTGAAAGGCAACGAAATCATTACTGGCGGTAGCATCATCATTCCCATAGCCATCAAAGTACTGGCTACAACCATATCAATAATTAAAAAAGGAATAAAAATCATAAAACCCATTGTAAAAGCTGTCTTCAACTCACTTATCGCAAAAGCCGGAACCAACACACTAAGAGGCATCTCTTCCACAGAATCCGGTTCAGCAATTTTAGCATAATCTAGGAATAATAGCAGATCCTTCTCTCTAGTCTCCTTAATCATGAATTGTTTGAATGGCTTTGCCGCTTCATCAAGTGCCACCTCCTGAGCGATTTCTCCATTCAGATAGGGTTGAAGAGCATTTTGATTTACCTCACTAAGCGTTGGACCCATTACAAAAAATGTGATAAAAAGCGCTAAGCCAATTAAAACCTGATTAGGAGGCATCTGCTGAGTAGCAAGGGCATTCCTGACAAAGGATAGGACAATTATGATCCTTGTGAAGCTTGTCATTAAGATCAAAAAAGCTGGCGCTAGTGAGAGAACTGTTAATATTAAAACCAATTGCAGTGACGTAAAAACATTTTCAGGATTATCAGTTGTATCAACTTGCAGATTGAAACCAGGAATAATTAAGTTATTCGCTGCATTTACAGTAATCGGTAAAAAAAACAAGGCCAGAATTCCTATTATCGCAACAATTTTTAATTTACTCATGCGACTTCTTATTCCCAATCCTTTCATTTGTCTCATCCAGCCACTGATTAACAGAGCTTGAACGTACTTCCTTCAATTGTTCAATTTTTTCGGCAAGCTCTGCTTCAAATTGGCTAACGGTACCAGCTTTTGGTCTACGTAAACCTTTTTTATTAAATAACCCTAAAAAACCGCTTTTCGGATTATTTTGCCCATCGAATGAGAGCTTAAGCTCTAGGATATCCTCTGTTGTTTCCAGGATATTTATCAGAGTGACATCATCACCAACCCCTAAAACATATACCTTGTTGCCGATTTCCAGAATCTGTACTGATTTGTTTGTCCCCAAAGGTATCCCGCCTAAGCGCTGATATAGGCTGTTTCTACTAAACTTACTTCTTTTATTCAGCAGCCAAAAAAGCAAGTAGATTAGGATTAGAATCAGACCCAGTGAGGCAACAATCCGAAAAAATAAATTTGATGCATCCCCTGAAAAAACAGGGCTCTGAGTTGCTGCAAGCATAAAAGACATCGTCATCACCTTAACCTAATGCTTTAGAAATAGCCTCAATAACTCTGTCCGCTTGGAATGGTTTAACAATAAAATCCTTGGCACCGGCTTGTATTGCATCAATAACCATTGCCTGTTGTCCCATAGCCGAGCACATAATAATCTTGGCGTTTGCATCCTTTTTCTTAATCTCTTTAAGAGCCATAATTCCGTCCATCTCGGGCATCGTAATGTCCATCGTAACCAAGTCGGGCTTCAGTTCATTATATTTTTCCACTGCCTCTACTCCGTCGCCAGCTTCACCAACAACTTCGAACCCATTTTTTGTCAATATTTCTTTGATCATCATTCTCATAAAAGCGGCGTCATCTACAATTAAAATTGCTTTACCCATTTAAAAAGCCCCCCTCATATATTTATTGTAATTTGCGAACTCTTTCATGCTGACTAATAATATCCGTAACCCGAACACCGAAATTCTCATCAATTACAACAACTTCTCCCTTAGCAATCAACTTATTATTAGCAAAAATATCTACTGGCTCGCCCGCTAGTTTATCTAATTCCAGAATTGAACCTTGGGATAATTCGAGAATATCCTTGATCAATTTTTTAGTTCTTCCCAGCTCTACAGTGATTTGTAAAGGGATATCCATTAATAAACCTAAGTTCGGATCCTGATTTCTGGCATTGGTATTTGGATCGAAGCTACCAAATTGCGCCTGTTGAACATTAACATTAGCCTGTAAATTATAAGAACTACTACCGTTGTTTATCGGCTGCTGGTAACCCATTGCTGCCTGAGCGGCTGCACCCATCGAAGGTGTTGGTGCTTTTGGAGTTTCAATTGTTTTTGCTATTGGTTCGCTTATCGACTCCTCAGAATTGTCCTCTGTTGTACCGAGAAGTTTAGCAACTAACCTCCTTGCAAAATCTACAGTAGTTAATTGCAAAATATTAGAATCAATAAGACTGCCAATCTTCAAACGAAATGAGACCATTATCAGAGTATCGTCGTCAGGTACATTTCCGTCTTCCTTTCCTTGAGAAACATCAAAAATTCCCACACTTGGCGGGGATATATTCACCGAGGTATCAAAGATTGTCGACATTGAAGTCGCAGCCGATCCCATCATTTGATTCATTGCCTCTTGAACAGCGCTGATATCCATTTCACTCATCTCATTAGAACTAATGTTTTCTCCATTGCCCCCAAGCATCAAATCAGCGATTATTTTAGCATCACCGGAATTAATAACAAATAAGTTGATTCCTTTAAACCCGGCAGTATATTGTACATGTACTGATACATGAGGAGTAGGAAATTCCTTGTCTAATCTCTCTTTAAGAACGGCCTTCATATGTGGAGTAGTTATCTCGACCTTTTGACCTAGTAAGCTTGATAGAGCAGTTGACGCACTTCCAAAGGAAATATTGCCGATTTCTCCAAGGGCATCCTGTTCAAACGGTGTAAGAAGCGAGTCTAATGTAACATCGTCTGCTTCATCATTATCGCTCGTCTGCTGAAGCAATGCATCAATTTCATCCTGGGACAACGAACCTCTATTCATCAAATTCCTCTCCTTCCTTTACAATCCCTGTAATTTGAACAGCCAGCTTCCCTCGTACTGACCCGGGCATTACCAAATACTTCGGAACATTGCCAACAATAGCAATTAACGGATCCTCAACCTTTTTATCCAATTGGATAACATCTCCGCTTGATAACTGGATTAAATCTGCCACAGTTATTGTCGAAGTTCCCAGTTCGATAGACACAGGAAGTGTAGCATAGTGAATTTTCTTTTGTAAATTATTATACTCCTCGGAACCAATCTCTTTTTTCTTTTGTGAGAACCAATGATGTGCAGACAGCTTCGGCATAAGCGGTTCTAACACCACATGTGGTAAACAAAGGTTGATCATTCCTGATGTATCACCGATTTTTGTACTAAAAGAAACTAAAGCTACCGTCTCATTTGGTGAAACAATTTGCATAAATTGTGGATTCATCTCCATAATCTCTAGCTTAGGATTTAGCTCAACTATATTTTTCCATGCCTCTTGAAAATTTTCTAAGGCCTTATTAAACATCCGTTCCATAATCATCGCTTCAATCTCCGTCAACACTCCAACCTTGCCTGGAGCAACCCCCGGTCCGCCCAGTATTCGATCGAGCATGGCATAAGCAATGTTCGGATTAACCTCTAAGACCATTCTCCCCTCTAACGGTGTGCCGGAGAAGACATTTAAGATAGTCATCTTAGGAATTGAACGGATAAATTCATCATAAGGAAGTTGATCAACAGAAACTACAGATATCTGGACAAAAGTTCTCAGCTGAGCAGAGAAATAGGTTGTCAACAATCTAGCAAAGTTCTCATGGATCCTTGTTAAACTCCTAATTTGATCCTTGGAAAATCTTAACGCTCTCTTAAAGTCATATAATCTAACCTTTTTTACTTCATCATCTTTTTTTAGTTCCTCAGCGTTCATCTCCCCGGATGAAATCGCCTCTAATAGAGCATCTATTTCACTTTGCGAGAGTATTTCTGTCATTCTATCACCCCAATCGACGTTTAGCGGGTATAAAAACCTACTGGAGAAATAGCTGGGTAATGTTAACTTTAACTATTTTTCCTTCAGTCAGAATATTATTCAGCCTATTTATTAACTGTGCTTTTAAATTGTTAATGTTTTCCTCAGAAGAAAAGGAATCCTTGGTTTGATTTTTTAAAAACAGATTGATATTGTCGGTAAGTTGAAACATTCGTTTATCAGCCTCTGCTTTAGCCTTCTTATTATCAGTCTGTAGTGTTACCTCGAAAACAATAATCGAAGAATCCCCTAAATTAGTATTAATTTTTGGAATACTTACCGTTAATGGCAATATATCATCAATCGACTCAACAACTTCCGGTTCTTCTTCTTCAACCGTTTCCGTGCTGGGAAAAATATATTGGTAGAGAAAAAAAGCGGCAACTCCTAATAAAGAAACTGAAATAATAATTATTATGGAAATATTTAACAATTTATTTTTGAACACAAACAATACCTCCGCAGTCCATTTAAAAATGGTTAATGTTTATAAGATACTGGGGGGACAAGCCCCCCAGCTTTATCCACTACCTCTTCAGGTTAACCAGTTCTTGCAGGATCTCATCGGACGTAGTAATTATTCTTGAGTTCGCTTGAAAACCTCTTTGGGCTATGATCATCTCAGTAAACTCAGCTGATAAATCTACATTAGACATTTCCAGTCCACCGGCAATAATACTCCCTGTGCCGATTTCGAGATCTTGTGGCTCGATCACCTCAAGCTCACCATCAAGATTGGCATTAAGCGTCATTCTGTACATCGAATTACCGACCTTTTCTAAACCGGCGGGGTTTTGGACCTTAACTAAACCGATTTGGGCAACTATTTCGGTTTCACCTTCAGCATCCGTAGCGATAACACTCCCGTCAGTTGCAATATCAAAAGCTACAACCTCGGCAGGAATATTAATTGGATCCCCTCCTACACCTAGAACTAGAAAACCCTGAGCTGTTACCAGATTACCGGAGGCGTCTCTTGTAAAGTTTCCGGCTCTTGTCAAATAAACTGTCTCAGCATCGCCATTTGGTGCAACAGCAAAGTATCCATCACCCTCAATCGCTAAATCCGTAGGAACGTATGTTGTCATAAAGCTTCCCGGGGTATGCAATGTTTCAATTGTTGAGAAGGTGGATCCTAAACCGATTTGTTTTGGGTTTACTCCGCCAACCGCTTCTTCTTCAGGAGCAGTTACGCCGGAAATCTTTTGACTAAGGATATCTTGAAAAAGAACTCGACCAGCTTTGAACCCAATAGTGTTTACGTTAGCGATGTTATTGCCGATTACGTCAAGCTTTACTTGAAAACCCCTCATTCCAGCAACTCCGGAATATAATGAACGTAACATTTATTTTTCCTCCTTTTATCACCGTATCTGTCAGTCAACGGTGTGAGGCCCCCCTGTTCGGGTCCGGCCTAGATAATAACTGCACTATCAATATTTGTGAAAATATGTTCTTTCATCGACTCCTCGTCAACAGTTGTAACTACTACCCGATTCGGCACGTTAACAACAAAAGCTAAATCTTTCATCAAAATCAAAGAATCCTTCGCGCCCTTTTTAGCAGCTTTATTTACTGCGTCATTAAGCTGATCAAGCATTTTGTTATCCAAGTTTATCCCCCGCTTATCCAGCCTTTGGATAGCATGAGTGCTAAACTTAACCTGCTGATTACTTAAGATAGTCTCCTCTAATATCTTGTTAAAAGGCGAAAGATGTGAATCACCGGCAGTTTTATTAACATTTTTTTGTGGTGCTGTGAGTTGCTTGGGATAATAAGTTTGGCCAACATTATAAGTCCGCTCCATTTACTTTAAATCCCCTTTTCTAATCTATTTAAGCTTGTAACTAACACCTCATAACTATCTATTAAGGCGTAGTATTCCGAGTTTTTAAACATCAGGCTTTGGATTTCCCCGGACAATTCTTCTCCGTTTTCTGTCCAATAACCCTGCATGCCGATTAAACCGGAATAATTTCCTAACAGGTTGCTTCCTCCTAAGGAATTCTTGATACCCTGCAAATCATTAGCAATCATTAACTGAATATCCACCAAATCATTAGAGCTTTGACTTAAATTAGTTAGTTGCTCCAAGGAACTAAATTGGGCCATTTGAGCAATAAATTCTTTATCCTCAAGCGGTTTTAAAGGGTCTTGGTTCATCAGCTGCTGAATAAATATTTTCAGAAAATCATCCTTACCAAGAATGTTTTGCTCCTGTGCACTTGAAGTAACATAATTGGTCTGTGCACTAGTTACACCATCGATAGCCATCTTGATACCCCCCTTTCTAAACTGTATAATCAATTCCCGATTGATTAAATAACTGGTTTACAAATTCTTCTCCCTCATCAACAAAGCCGTTGAAACTCTGCCTGTTTTCTTGCTGTTGAGATTGTTGTCTGCCGGAATGCTGGCTGGAATAATCTAAGCCGCTTCGTAAATCATTTACTGAATTGGCTGATGCTGAAGTCTGTTGAACCTCAATCTTCTCTACCTGATAGCCTTGACTAACAAGCGCTTGCTTTAGCTGGTGAAGTTGGCCTTCCAATAGCTCTTTGCCCATTACTGTCTCAACAAGAAGCTGGGCAGTAATTTGACCGTTGTTAGCGAGTAATTTAACATCTACTTGACCAAGCTCAGCTGGATGCAGCTGGATTTTCGTTTCCGAAGAACCGTTTGGCAGCTGTAAATGTTTAATCAAGACCTTTCCAAGCTCCGAAGTAAAATTCTGATTCGCTACAAGATTTTCGACAATTGGCTGCTTGGAGAAAGCTGTGGTTTTCAAATCGCTCAAGTTTAGTTGGCTATTCGGCAACTGAAGTTCTGTCAAGTTAATTTTTTGCGGCTCCACTTCCAACTCGGACAAATTTTCCTCCGAGTAAATAACATTTTCATTTCGAAAAATCGGTAATTGTTGCTTAAACAGAGTAGATTGACTACTAATTCTTGATAAACTTCCCTGCTCTCCAGTCTTATCAAGCTGCTGACCCAGCTTTTGTGCTGTTAACTGTTCAGCTTGCGGCAATATGCCCTTTTCCAACGACTTGTTCCTTGCTGATTGCAAAAATGTTGTCAGTTCTTCCAAATTACCTAAAAATAGTTGCTCGGTATATGCCTCGAGCTTGCTAAGTCCCAACTCACCAGGATTGTTGCTAATTAGTTTAGGCAAAAGTTGTAAAACATCCTGCTGTCCCTGATCGGTCAATCCATTAAACCACTTTAACAGTTGCTGTTCCGGGTCGGAGCTGTTTTGGAGAATCATCGCAATATTGCTAATTATTGCTTCAAGACTCTCTGATTCTAAGTCACCTTTTGCAGGAACCTCCATTAAGGAAGTGTTGCCGTTAAATGAGCTAAGCCCCTGTAACAGTGCCGCAAAGACCGAGGTACCTTCTTCTCCTGAGGAGGTTTTTATATGCTTTTGACCATTTGAAGGGCTTGCGGCTAACGAATTTAATACGATTGGTTCCATCTTTTCACCTCCTTTTTTTAGTAGTTGTATAATAAAAGGGTAACCCTTTTATTTCTAATAAATGGCAATAGGATTAATTTAGCAAGCCAATGGTCAGCTTCGCTGAATCTATTGAACTCATTTGGTTTAATAGCTCAGCTCGTGCTGCAGAAGACATCGCTGCAAGGATATTTTGGGCCTTTGTTTTATCGGTATTATAGATTTCCAAAAGTGATTCAGCAGCTTTTCTCGGTTCCATTTCTGAGTAGGTTGCCGCTAGTAGTTGATAGTCTACTGAATTTGTCTGACTTCGTTTTATCTCATCCAAATCCTCCACTAACTGGCTGATTCTCGCTTGCAACGCCTGAATATCTTGATCCTTAGAATACTTTTGATCCTTTAATAAAATTGATAGTTCAGCAGCTGTTTGCAAATCCATTTTTTCTAAAATGGCACTTTTAGTATCAACGCTCATTTGACTGAGAATTAACAGCGCCTCAGTGGCATCCAAACTAGCAATAATTCCGGCAGCATTTTTGGGATTCATATTAGCATAAACCTTGGCAAGCTCGGCAATTTCTTCTTCCCTTGTTTTTTCTGAGGTGTTCTTAACCGATAGCTGAGCAAGCAGATCGTCAATTTGTTCTTGAAGTTCAGCAATTTGTTGATCTTTATTTGCTGTCTGGTTCTCTACTTGTGTCAGTGCGAGCTGACTGTTTGTCAGAGTGTTTTTTAGCTCAGCAATTGTCGCCTCAAGCTGTTCCTTACTATTGTTTATCGTCAAATTGTCATAATTATTAAACTGTTGATCATCAATCAGCTTTTCTACGTAAGGTATCTCGTTAAGGGTCATCAGTACCTTTCCCTTAAGGTCATAATCCAGGAACCAGAGTAGAACTATCGTGAGTATTGAGATAAATAATACTGGAAGGACAATGATATAAAAAAACCATTCCAATCTGCTATAACCCTTTTCAGCAGTTGGTTGTTCCATCCTGCGAACCCCTTTCTTACTTGAATGAGTTTAGAGCTATCTCATCCGTTTCCTTTTGTTCTTCCAAGTCTACTGCATATTGATATTCGCGAAATTTCTTTTCGCTCAGCTTAACCCATTTCTTCTCATCAACCTTTAATTCTATTAGTTGCTGCTGTTTATGAGAGAGTGAGTTTTTGATCCTCGCAATATTATTTTTTTGACTAGCTATTTGCTTATTTAAGTAGTTAATATAATCTTGCGACTGATTAATAGCCATAATAGCTACCTTATTTCTTTGCAAATCTACTATTTCTGATAATAAATTTTCCTTAGAGTCGACCAACTGGGTTAATCTTAAACTTTCTTGATCAAGCTGCTTGAGTATTTTGGCGTAATTTACCTCTTCCTGTTCTCGGTTTTTTTCTTTAACCTCTAATATTTTTTGAAAAGGAAATTGATAGCCCCTCATACATTAGCCTCCTAAAAGTTATCTATTGCGTAGATTTAGCTTCTCAGCTTGGAAGTTAGATTTGCCATAAGCAGCGACTTTTGGGAGTTGCTTTTCTACAACTATTTCATTCTAGAAAAGCAACGGACGACGGAGCGTGTTGGCGAATCTAACTTCCTAACTTCCTTGAATTATGATCGTTGTGCCTCCTAAAAGTTATCTATTAAATATTTAGTAGACTCTTCTAAATTAGAGATTTCATCAGTTTCCTGTTTGGTAAATTCATCGATCATCGGCATATACTCCAGTGCTTTGTCGATTAGCTGGTTGCTCCCCTTTTGGTAGGCGCCGATATTAATTAAATCCTCAGCCTCTCGATAAGTTGCCAAATATTTTTTGAACATCTCAGCCGCTTTGATCTGTTCTTTGGAAACAATATCGTTCATAAGTCGGCTAATGCTGGATAAAATATCGATGGCAGGATAGTGTCCTTTATGTGCCAGCTTACGATCAAGAACAATATGTCCGTCTAATATCCCTCTCACAGCATCAGCTATTGGTTCATTCATATCATCTGAATCTACCAACACGGTATATAGAGCTGTAATGGTACCGAATTTATTAGTTCCCGACCGTTCCAGAAGTCTTGGCAAAAGAGCAAATACTGATGGTGTATATCCTTTAGTTGCCGGTGGTTCACCGATTGCCAGACCAACCTCACGCTGAGCAGTAGCAAACCTCGTGACCGAATCCATCATTAAGTTGACATCTAAACCCAAATCGCGAAAATATTCGGCAATACTTGTGGCAATCAACGCCCCCTTAATCCTAACGAGGGCCGGCTGATCGGAAGTAGCGACAACAATAACCGACTTTTTTAACCCAGATTCTCCTAAATCCTTTTCAATAAAGTCCATTACCTCTCTTCCACGCTCACCAATCAAGGCAATCACATTAACATCTGCTGAGGTATTTCTAGCTATCATTCCTAACAAAGTACTTTTACCAACCCCACTACCAGCAAATATCCCCATTCTCTGTCCTTTGCCAACAGTCAGCAGGGAGTCAATAGTTCGTATACCCAAATGTAATGGCTCCTTAATCCTTGGTCTTGATAAAGGATTAGGTGGTTGACGATTAGTGGAATATTCTTTTAAGCCTAAAGGTAGTTTCTTGCCATCCAGCGGCTCACCTAAGCCATTAAGGACTCTGCCAAGCAAGGGTAATCCAACCTTTATTTGCAATGCCTCGTAGGTATTCACCACATCACAGCCAGGACCGATTGAGCCAAGCTCTCCTAAAGGCATTAATAAGACCCGATTGTTTTTAAAGCCAACTACCTCTGCTTTGACAAACTGCTTGCTATTAGCTGGGTAGACTAAACAGACATCGCCTATTTTGGCTTCTGGGCCTAAAGACTCAATTGTTAAACCAATAACCTGAGTAACTCTGCCAGACATTTTGTAAAGATTGCCGTTTTTGATCGCCTTCTTGTAGTTCTCTAATAGATTTTCTTTATTCATTCTTGGTACCTGCAAAAGTATTTAAAAGAATTTTCTTCACCTCTGCCAACTGCGTATCAATATTGGCATCAAAAGCACCAAATGAGGTTTTTATCAAACAACCTCCGGACTTAATTGTTGGATCAGGTAAAATCATTAATTCCACCTGTCCATTTAATTCAGCGGCAAGTTCCTCACGAGCACTTTGTAAGTAGGCAAGATTATCTGGACTAACGTAAACAGATATTTTTTCATATTCTTTAATATTTTTTAAAAGATCCTTAGTCATCTCTTTAACAAGATCCGGAGCCGACTCCAGCTCTTTTTTTATTATTTTCTCTGCAATAGCGACACTAAGCTCAATTACTTTTTCTTCGGACTCCTGAATAATTTGTTCTTTCATTTGATAGGCTTCTTGCAGTAATGCCTCGGCGCTGCCGATCAGATCCTTATATTGTTGCACAAGCTGCTCTTCGGCTTTTATTAATCCCTCAGAGAACCCCGCTTGAAAACCCTCATTTTTGCTATTTTCAATAATTGTTGCATCTTCTTCTCTTTTCTGTTCCCACCAGTCAGCAACCTTTGCTTTTTCTTTAGTCAGCAGATCATCAGCTTGGATTCTGGCTTCATTTAAGGCGCTAGCTGCCTCTTTCCTGGCTTCTTCAATTATTAGCATTGCCGCTCTAACTTCTTCCGATTGTTCAGCCATTTCCATAGTCAATGGGGGTGGTGCTTTATAAATGTTAGCTATAACCTTGGACTCTTTTTCTTTTATTTGATTTGATTTGTAGATCCTAGACAATGACATCGTCGCCTCCACGTGCTATGATAACCTCTCCGGATTCTTCTAGCCTTCTAATTGTAGCAACAATTTTTGTCTGTGCCTCCTCTACATCCCTTAAACGAACCGGTCCCATAAACTCCATCTCTTCTTTAAAAGTCTCGACCATCCGCTTAGACATATTTCTGAATATTACTTCTCGAACATCTTCACTAGCCACCTTAAGTGCCAATTGCAAATCAGCGTTCTCAAGATCGCGAATTACTCGCTGTATTGAACGGTTGTCCAAATTAACAATATCCTCAAAGACAAACATTCTCTTCTTAATTTCCTCGGCAAGCTCAGGGTTATCGATCTCTAGGGTATCCAAAATAGTCAGTTCAGTACCACGGTCTACCCCATTTAAGATCTGGACAATGCTTTGGATTCCTCCAGCAGCAGTATAATCCTGCTGTAGGGTTGATGATAGCTTTTGTTCTAAAACCCGTTCAACCTGGCTGATAACCTCCGGCGATGTTCCATCCATTAAAGCAATTCTTCTGGCAACATCCGCCTGTCTTTCTTGTGGTAATGCTGACAAAATCATTGATGCCTGATCAGGTTGTAAGTAAGACAGCACTAAAGCAATAGTTTGCGAGTGCTCATTTTGAATAAAATTAAGTATTTGATTTGGGTCGGTCTTACGAGCAAAATCAAAAGGTCGAACCTGCAAAGTAGCTGTTAAGCGATTAATAACACTAATCGCTTTTTGCTGACCTAAGGCTTTCTCCAAAATATCTTTAGCGTATTCAATACCGCCTTGAGTTATATATTCTTGAGCAACAGCCATTTGATGAAACTCATGCAGTACTTTTTCCTTCACAGTATTATCAACCCGACGAACATTAGCTATCTCCAAAGTCAATTGTTCAATCTCTTCCTCCCGCAAATGTTTAAAAACATGTGCAGACATTTCTGGACCTAAGGAAATTAGTAAAATAGCAGCCTTTTGCTTGCCTGTTAATTCTTGTGGTCTTGCCATTAACTATTCCCCCTATTCCTCAGCTATCCAAGTTCTGATCAATTTAACAAACTCTGTAGGTTTCTGTTTAGACATTTTTTGAATTTCCTTTTGTAAAGCGGCCTCTTCCGTAAGAACTGGTGAAAAATCAATAACCGGTCCTTTAACTTCATTCGCTATAAGCTCCGCTTCCTCCAGATCTCGTCTTCGGGCGTTTCTTCTAACCACACTTAGGCCAATTCCGCCAATCGCTAAAACAGATAACCCAATAGCTCCATATAGTAGGAGTGGGTTGATTCCTTGGTTATTCGGAAAAATAGACTCTTTTTCTTCAAACTCCAGGGCTACAACCGCTATTTTGTTATCAATATCTATACTATCATCACTAATTGCCGCGTTAACAACTGTCTTAATCAGGTTCTGAATCGCTTCTTTGGTCTTCCCAGTTGCTGAATTAGGATCGTTGTCTTCAGGCAAATCAATTACAACATTGATACTTAGATCCTCTAAACTGTATGGGCTGCTAACGATTTCCCTGGTAATTTCATTAACATCATAATTTATTCTTTCTTCTATCAGCTCGTAATCACCGGTGCTATCCGCCGAAGATGTATAACCGGGAATCTGGGTGTCGCCAGTTCCTTGAACTCCACCGGCACCGGCTCCGGAACCTGAGAAGCTTTCTTGGATTTGTTCAACACTTCGGGCAATCCCTTTTCCATCGACAACTGGTTCCTTGATATTCTCCACCGTATGTTTTTGATCAAAATTCATTTTAGCAAAAACCGTAACAATTACCCTGTCCGCTCCCATAATCCCCGTTAACATTCCTTCAATGTCCCGTTTCAGGTCCTTTTGGAAATTCTGCTGTATTTCTCTTTGCTGATCATACGCGGCAATATTAGAATTATTTGCTTGCTGAAGATATTCCAAGGTATATCCGTATTGATCAGCTAAAGTAATATTCTCAATTGGTAGATCGGGAACACTTTTAGAGATAAGATTGTAAATGCTTTGCACTTGATTAGGAGTTAACTGGACCCCGGTACTCAAATTTACCACAACCGACGCTGTGGCAGTATTTTGCTGATCGGAATAAAAAACCTTCTTCTCTGGAATCGTGAGCATTACATATGCATTATCTATCCCTTGAATTCCCTTGATCAAACCCTTTAGCTCTTCCTCAGTTGCTCCTTTTTTCAAAAAATCAAATTCAGAGTCTGTTCTACCAAAGGAACTTCCTTCTAATAGGGCAGAATAGATACTTCCTCCTCCAAGGTCTTCAGATGCTAAGGTAATTTTAACACGGTCAGACTCCGCTTCCGGAACAGAGATATTGCTACCACCGGCGCTTAGTTGATAAGGTATTCCTAGCTCCTCTAGTTTTTGTACAATGTTGCCAGCTGTCCTTTGATCCAAATTTAGGTATGTAAGTACGTATTTGGTCTTGGTCGCCAGTGCTGTAACGAGCACTAGAGAGGCAACTAAAAACAAAACTGTAACTGTTAACTTAATTTTTTGCCCTTTTTCGAGCTGCTGCCAATAGTTTAGCAGCTTTTCTCTATATCTTTGAATCAAATCATTCACAAGCCAACCTCTCCTCGCTTACCTGCATAATTCCAAACCCAATTACACCTGCATCCTCATTATTTCTTGGTAAGCTTCTACAACTTTGTTTCTGACCTGAACAGTTAATTGCAAGCCTAAGTCAGCTTTCTCCATCGCCAAAGTTACTTGGTGCAGATCCTTAACCTCACCGACTGCCAATTGCTTACTTAACTCATCAGCTGTTTTAATATCATCAACCACTTGGCTCAAAGCGTTTTTTAATACATCTGAAAAAGGCGTTCCTTGTCCATCAATTTGCTTTCCCTTGTTGTCGGGAAGAAGTGTATTGGTTAAACCTTTAATCGGATTTATTCTAGAATCCATCTATTAATCTCCCTTTCTATCTACCAATTTCTAAAGCCTTTAACAGCATTGATTTGGTAGAGTTTAAGGCTGTAACGTTAGCCTCATACGCTCTGGTTGCTGTAAGTAAATCAGCTGTCTCTTTTAGGATATCAACGTTTGGCAGGTAAATAAAACCTTCTTGATCGGCATCCGGATGTCCAGGTTGATAAACCTTCTTATAGGGCGACTTATCCTCGATAATTCCTGTGGCTCTAACACCTAATTGACCGGATATCGAGTTACCGGTGGCGTTTTTTAGAACCGTTCCAAAACTACTAGCATTGTTTGGTTCCACTACAACCATTTTTCTAGTATAGGGTTGCCACTTGCCGTCAACATATCTTCCTCGTGTTGTTTCCGCATTGGCAATGTTCGAAGAAATAACATCCATTCGCAGCCTTTGCACTGTTAATGCAGAAGCACTAATATCCATGCCGCTAAACATTTTCAAAATCAGCGCCTCCCTTCAGAAATAGCTGTCCTAAGTAAGGATAATTCTTTGTTTACTACTTTGGTCAATGAGTCATACCAAATGGTATTCTCAGCTAATTTAGTCATCTCATACTCAATATCTACGTTATTTTCATTATTCAAAATAGAAGTATTTTCGCGAATGTTTACTTTAGGAGTAAAGTTTTTACTGTTCTCTCCAATATTCAAATGCCGGGGATCAGTGCGATAACCCTGAAAGGCTGGCATTTTGCTCTTCTCCTTAGCTAAAACATCCGCAAAAGAGACGTCCATAGTTTTGTAACCAGGAGTATCTACATTAGCAATATTATTGTTGATCAGACTCTGTCTTAAAGACGAAACATCTAAAGATCGCTGAAGTGTATTAATACTTGCAAATAGCTTCAAAGGCTTTCCCCCCTTAAATTAAAACTTTTAAAAACTTTGGAAACAAATTATCACCTAAAAAGAAATTTCGCTAAAAGAATATAAATTCCTGCACGATTCGACAAATTTCTCGTAAATGTTTGCAGACATAACTTTTCTAAACTATATACTAGCATAATAATACATTTTTCGATAGGAATATAGTGGCTATTTCAAAATATACCAAATAGCCTAGATGCAAAATAGGACTAAAGCCCTAGATCAATTGAATTTCCGCTTCTAATCACCAATAAAAAATGACAGTCTATAAAAGACTGCCAGCGAACACACAAAAAATGGCAGCCTGGCAGTCATAGTTAATCCTTTAGACCCATAGCTTTGCGTCCTGCCCTTTCAGGCAGTTTGCCCTTAACAATTTGTAAAAATAATAATTATTTACAATTTTCAGTATATAATATAAACGCTTTAATGTCTACGGTATTTGCTAATTTTATTATTAAAAAAATGTAAAAATAAATAAAAGGGAGTCGAATCACGCAACCCAACTCCCTTATCGTATTTGTTCCTTACTGGAACTACTGATTATCTCGCAGTTTGTCAAGTTCAACAAGCAGCTTGCTGTTCAACACCTTAATATAAGTCCCTTTCATCCCTAAAGAACGAGACTCAATAACTCCAGCACTTTCCAGCTTTCTTAAGGCATTAACGATGACTGAACGAGTAATACCAACACGATCAGCAATTTTACTGGCTACGAGCAAACCCTCTTTGCCATTAAGTTCCTCAAAAATGTGCTCTACTGCTTCTAGTTCACTATAGGATAGTGAGCCAATTGCCATCTGAACAATCGCTTTGCTGCGAACCTCTTCTTCCATTGCTTCTGCCCGCTCACGCAAAACCTCCATCGCAATAACGGTCGCCCCATATTCAGCTAAAATCAGGTCTTCGTCGCCATATTGTTCATTTAATCTACCTAAAACAAGCGTTCCCAGTCGTTCTCCACCACCAATTATTGGTACTAATGTAGTATAGCTTTTGCTAAAAATGTCCTCCATCTCCGCTGGAAAGGAAGTCAGCACATTGTCAATACCAATATTCGATACAGCTGTTTCTTGCCTTAAAAGCAGGGCATTATACTCTTCGGGAAATTGTCTTTCTTTCAACATGGCTCTGATTCGCTCATTATCTATTTCTTGGGCAATAGCCACCCCCAGCATTTTCCCCTTTCGACTAACAACAAAGATATTTGCTTCAATAACATCACGCAAAACCTCTGCCATTTCATTAAAATTAACTGCATGACCCGCTGTTTTTTGCAACAAACGGTTAATTCTCCTGGTTTTCGATAAAAGATCCATTCAAAAATCCTCCTACTTTTTTTACAATATATATTGGGATAAATCCTTGTTCCTAACTAAATGTGCTAGCTTCTCATTTACATACTCAGGAGTAATTAAGATTTTTTCTAGATGAATATCCGGTGCTTCGAAGGACAAATCCTCAAGCAGCTTCTCCAAAATTGTGTGCAAACGTCTAGCTCCAATATTATCAGTTGCTACATTTACCTCGGTTGCTAGCTTAGCAATTTCTTGAATAGCTTCCTCAGTAAATTCAATTTCTATGCCTTCGGTCTGTAAAAGTAAAACATATTGCTTAGTTAAGGCATTTTTTGGTTCAGTAAGGATGCGGACAAAATCTTCAACTGTTAAATCCTGTAATTCAACACGGATTGGGAATCTTCCCTGCAATTCTGGAATTAGATCTGAAGGCTTTGACATATGAAACGCCCCCGCAGCAATAAAAAGCACAAAATCGGTTTTTACGGCTCCGTATTTTGTCATAATTGTTGAGCCTTCAACAATAGGCAAAATATCCCTTTGAACACCTTCCCTAGAAACATCTGGTCCATGTTCCTTGCTGGCAATCTTATCAATCTCGTCAATAAAAATAATTCCCGATTGCTCTGCTCTTTCTATTGACAGTTGGACTACTTCATCCATGTCTATTAACCGATGCGCCTCTTCAGAGATCAGATACTTTCTGGCCTCCCTAATCGGCAGCTTTCTTCTTTTGGTTTTTTTGGGCATGATATTCCCTAAGATATCCTGCATATTAAGTCCCATTTGCTCTACTCCCGTTCCTGAAAAAACCTCGAACATCGATGGGACATTGTCCTCAACTTCTATTTCAATTACCTGATCCTCAAGCTGGCCACTAAGGAGTTTAAATCTAACAGCTCTTCTTTGCTCAAAAATCCCCTCTTCTTCGATCTTTTGATCATTCATCGAATCCTGTCCTTGATTGCCAAAGAGCATTTCTAAGGGATTTTTCAAACTTTTATTTTTTTTATTTGACGGTACAAGAATTTCAACAATCCTTTCATCTGCCAGTTCCGAGGCTTTGTCTTTAACTTCCTCAGTTTTCTCCACTTTTACCATCCGAATAGCTGTTTCAATCAAATCTCTAACCATTGCCTCTACATCGCGGCCTACGTAACCAACTTCCGTGAACTTGGTGGCCTCTACCTTGACAAAAGGTGCGCTAACCAACTTAGCTAGTCGTCTAGCTATCTCTGTCTTACCCACTCCGGTAGGTCCAATCATCAAAATATTCTTAGGAACAATTTCATCCTTAATACTTTCATCAAGCAAGCTTCGACGATATCGATTGCGGAGAGCAACCGCTACAGCCCTCTTACCATCGTTTTGCCCCACGATGTACTTGTCTAGCTCAGCTACAATCTCTCGGGGAGTTAAGGATTTGTGAATTGTCATTTTGCTTCCCCCTTATAGATCTAGTACAACTATGTTGTTATTAGTATATACACATATTTCTCCGGCAATCCTTAATGCTTCCTCAGCGATCTCCTTGGCGGACATCTGCGGTGAATGTCTTTTTAACGCCCGACCAGCCGATAAAGCATATGCCCCTCCGGAACCAATCGCCAAAACGCCATCATCAGGTTCAATTACCTCTCCATTACCAGAAATTAATAACAAATCTTCTTTATTCATGACTATTAACATTGCTTCCAAACGGCGCAAAACTTTATCCATTCGCCATTCTTTAGCTAACTCAACTGCCGCCCTTGGCAAGTTACCATGATACGTCTCTAATTTGCTTTCGAATTTTTCAAATAAGGTAAAAGCGTCAGCTACAGAGCCCGCGAATCCGGCAATTACTTGATCTTTGTATAATTTTCGTACTTTTTTGGCTGAATGTTTCATAATCATAGTATTGCCAAAAGTTACTTGACCATCGCCAGCCATCGCTGATCGTCCATTATGCTGTACTGCAAAAATAGTAGTTGCGTGAAAATCTTGCGACATCACTCACCCTCCTTTATATCCTCTTGATAAAAATATATGCAGAACTTGCTGAACATACAAACAATATTATGCCCGTGGATGAAAACTTTTGTAAACATCTTGCAATCTTTCTTTTGTTACGTGCGTATAAATCTGAGTAGTCGAGATATTAACATGACCTAAAAGCTCTTGCACAGACCGCAAATCCGCACCGGCGTTCAATAAATGTGTTGCGAAGGTATGCCGCAAAGTATGTGGACTGACCTTTTTAGAGAATGATAAAAGTTGAACATATTTGGCGAATAATCGCCGAACACTTCTATCGGACAGCCTTCCTCCATTCTTATTAACAAATACCGCAGGCTCTTCGGAAATACAGAGCTTAGGTCTTGAGTGCTCCAGATATTGTTTGATCGCCTCGATCGCATAATTTCCCAGCGGTACATATCTTTCTTTTGCCCCTTTACCAAAAACAAGCGCGGTACCCGCAACCAAATCTAAAGCTCTAATGTTAAGTGAGACTAATTCGCTAACCCGCATTCCACTGGCGTAAATCACTTCAATAATCGCCTTATCACGAATCCCGATCGTTTTAGTCAAGTCCGGCATTTGTAAAAACTCCACAATTTCGTCGGGGTACAAAAAATTAGGCAACTTTTTTTCTTGCTTGGGAGTAGAGACCATTTGAAAAGGGTTCAGCTCTAAATAACTCTCCCGTACTAAAAATCGAAAAAATGTCCGAAGACTAGACAGCTTCCTAGCGATCGTTCTCCGAGAGTATTTTTTTTGATTTAGCAAGGCAAGATATCCGCGAACATCTAAATAGGTAACCACATTAAAGGTTAATAGGCTCTTAGAGTTCATAAAATCAATAAACCCGCTAATATCTCTCAGATAATTGCTCACTGTGTGCTTAGAAGCATTTTTTTCAATTTGCAGATATCCTGCAAACTCGTTAACATACTGATTTAAGTTCGTCATTAGCAACCCTCTTACTTATTGAAGCAAACTAATAATATCACAAGACTATTAAGCATACAACCAAAGTTGTTTAGGTATCATAAAAAATTCTGAATTTTTTCTAATGCTCTGGCAACAAGCTGATTGTTCCGCTCTTTTTTATTTCGAATTCTTACAGTCAAAGGTGGCAATAAGCCAAAGTTGGCATTCATCGGTTGAAAGCTCTTGGCGTCAGCGCTTGTAATATAGTTAGCCATACCTCCAAGCATTGTCTCAGCAGGAAGCGTGAGTGGATTCTTACCTTGGAATAGCAAAGCGGCATTTATTCCTGCAAGCAGACCTGAGGCAGCCGATTCAATATAACCTTCAACTCCGGTCATTTGTCCGGCAAAAAATAAATCGTCACGACCTGACAATTGATAGGTCGGGCGTAGGACTTTAGGTGAATTAATAAAGGTATTCCTATGCATCACTCCGTAACGAACTATCTCAGCCTTTTCCAGACCAGGTATTAAACTTACAACTTTTTTTTGTTCCCCCCATTTTAAATGGGTCTGAAACCCTACAATATTGTATAATGTTCCTTCTTTATTATCCTGTCGCAGCTGAACTACCGCAAAGGCCTCAGATCCTGTTCGCGGATCAACTAATCCTACAGGTTTTAGAGGACCAAAAAGCAAAGTTTTTTTTCCTCGTTTGCCGAGCACCTCTACCGGCATACAACCCTCGAAGAAAACCTCTTTTTCAAAGCTCTTAACCTCTGCTGTCTCAGCTTCTACAAGAGCATTATAAAAGTTGTTAAACTCTTGCTCATTCATTGGGCAATTGATATAAGCAGCTTCTCCTTTATCATACCTGGAAGCGACAAAAACCTTCTCAAAATCTATACTCTCTTTTTCAATAATCGGTGCAGCAGCATCATAGAAATATAGGTATTCCTCTCCTAATAGTTCAGCTATTTTTTCTGCCAAGCCACTAGAGGTTAAAGGGCCGGTTGCGATAACCGTCAAACCTGGTGGAATATCTGTTATTTCTTCATTTATTACTTCTACCAGCGGGTGGTTTTGCAGAGTAGTGGTAATATGCTGAGAGAACAAATCTCGATCCACCGCAAGTGCACCGCCGGCTGGTACCGCATTTTTTTCGGCACTGGATAAAATGAGCGAGTCTAACCTTCTAAGCTCCTCTTTAAGCAACCCAACGGCATTATCTAGGCTGTTGGAACGCAATGAATTACTGCAAACCAATTCGGCAAAGTTAGACGTATGGTGAGCCGGTGAAGCTTTATGCGGCCGCATTTCGTAAAGCTTAACAGGAATTCCCCGTTTGATTATTTGCCAGGCAGCCTCACTACCAGCTAAGCCTGCCCCAACTACTTTAATATATTTTTGCTCGGACATTTGTTACCTCCATTACTGCTGATCTTCTTGATAGTCACAATTAGTACAGACAATTTGTGTGCCTTTTTTCTTTTTCTTCTCCACCATTAGCCCCTCACATTTGGGACAGGGCCGATTTATTGGTTTATCAAAGGAAATAAAGTCACATTCCGGGTAATTGCTGCAGCCATAAAACAGCTTTCTTTTCCCTTTCCGCTCGACGATCTCACCATTACATTTTGGACATTGGATGTCGATTGTTTTGGTTATTGTTTTAGTAAATCTACACTCTGGAAAACCTGAGCAAGCTAAGAACTTACCGTATCGTCCCATTTTGTAAACTAGATGACGACCACACTTTTCACAGATTTCCTCAGAGACCTCATCTTTTATTTCTACCTCTTGCATTTCCTCCTCAGCGTATTTTAACCTGACAGAAAAATCGCCGTAGAAATCCTGCAATACTTTAACCCATTCAAAATCCCCTTCTTCAATTCCATCAAGATTATTCTCCATCTGTGCCGTAAATTCAACATTTACAATTTCTTTAAAAAACTCTTCCATTAGAGAGATTACCAATTCGCCTAATTCGGTAGGAATAAAGCGTTTTTGTTCCAGCCTTACGTAACCCCTCTTTTGAATAGTTTCCAAGGTAGGAGCGTAAGTGCTCGGTCTGCCAATTCCTAATTCTTCAAGAGTTTTAACTAAGCGAGCCTCTGAATACCTTGGCGGCGGCTGGGTAAAATGCTGCTCAGGCTTTACCTCATTTAGCTTTAGCTCTTGATTTTCTTCTAAAGGCGGCAAAAATTTATTGTCGTCATTTTCGGCATTAGCATCATCACTACTCTCAACGTAAACTTTGATAAACCCTGGAAATTTTATCTTTGAACCGGTCGCTCGAAAAATCGCACCATCCTTGCCAACGCTTATGTTTACTGTTAAGGTATCTAAGATGGCGGAAGCCATTTGACTAGCGATGAACCTCTCCCAGATTAGACGATATAGTTTTAATTGATCCTTGGACAAGAATTTTTTTAAGACATTCGGGGTCTTCAATACCGATGTCGGACGGATAGCTTCATGAGCGTCCTGAGCATTTTTGCTCTTTTTGGCTTTTACAACATTATTGCCTATGTACTTCTCACCATATTCAGCTATAATATATTCTTTTGCCTCATTAACTGCAGTTTCGGATATTCGCGTGGAATCCGTACGCATATACGTAATTAGGCCAACCGTTCCTTCTTTGCCTAAATCAATCCCTTCATATAATTGCTGGGCAACCGACATTGTTTTAGCAGTGCGGAAATTTAATTTCCTAGCCGCCTCCTGTTGTAATGAACTAGTAATAAACGGTGGAGATGGATTCCTCCGACGTTCGCTTTTTTTGATATCGGTCACGATTACCGGATGATTGGCAATACTTTTTAAGAGTTTGTCAACATCATCACGGTTTTTTAATTCACTTTTTTTACCGTTATAGCCAAAAAAACTAGCGGAAAAGCTTTCACCAAAGCTTTCTAATAGTAAAGCTACTGTCCAATATTCCTCAGGTTGGAAGTTATTAATTTCTTTTTCACGATCATTAATTATTTTTAAGGCAACCGATTGTACTCTTCCCGCGCTAAGTCCCTTTTTTACCTTCTTCCACAACAAAGGGCTGATCTTATAGCCGACTAGTCGATCTAAGATTCTTCTGGTTTGTTGGGCATTAACTAAATTTTTATTAATAGTTCTAGGTTGTTTAAAAGCTCCTTTAATTGCTTCCTTAGTTATCTCATTAAAAACGACACGACATTTAGCTTCGTCATCAATATCTAAGGCTCTAGCTAAATGCCAAGCAATTGCTTCCCCTTCGCGATCAGGGTCAGCCGCCAAGTAGACATTTTTTACTTTTTTCTTCGCATCTTTTAAACTTTTTAGAATATCGCCCTTGCCACGGATTGTTATGTATTTGGGGGAGAAGTTATCTTCAATATTAACCCCTAATTGACTCTTAGGTAAATCAATTACATGACCCATTGATGCTTTTACAATGAACTTCTTACCTAAGTACTTCCCGATAGTTTTTGCTTTAGCCGGTGACTCAACTATAACTAAAGAATCTGCCATTAATTTTCCTCCCCTCAGTTCTTACGCATTCCCAAATAAATATAACATTTCTTCCTATTTATTAGTAGACTTCTCTTAACAAAATTATACCTCTCGAATATACAACCCCCCGGGAAGTTGTTTTATTTTTCCTTTTATTTGCAAAGAGAGTAGCGCTTCGTAAATATTTGTTAAATTTAATGGTAGCTTATCATATAGTTCATCAGTATGTATAGGTACAAATTGAATTTGACTAAAAACCGCTTCTTCGACCTTGCTTAAATTTATCGAGCTTTTAGCAGACGTTTTCTTTGTTAAATTCAAGTAAGGTAGCTCTTCAACGACATCCGCACCATTTTGAATCAGCTTAGCACCTTGTTGAATAAGCGAGTTTACTCCTTGACTTTTCTTGGAATTAATTGGGCCTGGCACAGCAAAAACCTCCCTCGCTTGTTCCAAGGCCGCTTGAGCGGTAATCAAAGATCCGCTTCTTTCTGCTGCTTCAACCACGATAGTTCCATAAGCCATTCCACTAATTATCCTGTTGCGTTGAGGGAAAAAACCTGGGTGAGCTTTAGTTCCCGGAGGATATTCAGAGATTATTAGTCCTTGCTTAATAATTTGCTGATAAAGCTTCATATTCTCTAAGGGATAGATTACGTCTACTCCGCACCCTAAAACAGCAACCGTTTTTCCGACAGCTTTTAAAGCTCCCTCATGGGCAAGACGGTCAACTCCCTTCGCAAGTCCGCTGACAATCGTTAAGCCGTACTCAGTCAGCTCCTTTGCCAGTACCTCAGCAGCATACCTGCCGTAGCTAGTCGGACTCCGCGTACCGACAATTGCTACAGCTGGCTTTTGCAGTAGTTCCAGCTCCCCTATCCCAAAGATTACTAAAGGCGGGTCAGGAATTTCCTTTAGCAAATAAGGATATGCTTGATCATAAATTGTGACTACCTCCACACCGCTCCTCAGCCAATCTTGATATTTGCTGAAAAACTGTTTAATTGCCGTCTCATTGCAACCATCGATGATTTTTTGAGCGATCGAAAAATCTACTCCAGCCTGAATAGACAACTCTAAAGGCTGTAACTGAAGAACTGTAGATAAGGTAGGTAGGTTGGTTACCAGCTTGCTGAGCGATTTAATTCCGACCCCGTTTAGCGAATGCAAATAAATTAATAACTCCCGTTCATTCATAATTAGCTCCCCAAGGTTAATTTCTTGTACTAATTTGTCAATAATTACTTTATTTTAATACGCTTTTAAATTTAGAAAGTCTCGCTTTATATTCCAAGTAAAAATAGAGGCGTTAAAAACGCCCCTATTAATTCTAGATTACTTAGATATGCATTTATCCAGCAGGCCCTTTTCTTCTAACAGCTTAACCAATGTTGAACCCATTTCTGCAGGTGTAGGAGCAACCCGTACTCCAGCCTCTTCAAGCTTGGCCACCTTTTCCTTAGCAGTCCCTTTTCCACCGGCAATAATCGCTCCGGCATGACCCATTCTCTTGCCGGGAGGAGCTGTCTGACCACCAATAAAGCCTACGACCGGCTTCTTCATATTAGCCTTTATCCACTCTGCCGCTTCCTCTTCAGCTGTTCCGCCGATTTCTCCAATCATTATCACAGCATAGGTATCTTCGTCTTCATTGAATAACTTCAGAGTATCGATAAAGTTAGTACCGTTTACCGGATCTCCACCAATACCAACAGCAGTTGACTGACCAATATTCCTTGTTGTTAATTGATGTACAGCCTCATAAGTTAGAGTTCCGCTCCTTGAGACAATCCCAACATGTCCCGGTTTATGGATATAGCCGGGCATTATACCGATTTTGCACTCCTCAGGAGTAATAACTCCCGGGCAATTAGGACCAATTAAACGGGTTTTTTTACCTTCCATATATCTTCTTACCTTCACCATATCCAGTACAGGAATACCCTCAGTAATACAGACAACTAAATCTAATTCAGCATCAACAGCCTCCATGATGGCATCAGCCGCAAAAGCTGGTGGTACATAGATAACCGAAGCGGTAGCGCCGGTATTTTCTTTGGCTTCCTTAACTGTATTAAAAACCGGCAAAGCAAGAACTTCCGTTCCTCCTTTACCCGGTGTCACACCGGCAACCATTTGCGTACCATATGCTAAGGCTTGTTCAGTATGGAACATCCCTGTGGCTCCAGTAATCCCTTGAGTAATTACTTTGGTATTTTTGTCTATTAATATACTCATTATTTACCCGCCTTCCTATTTAACTAATTCCACAATTTTTTGTGCGCCATCAGCCATAGAATCGGCTGCAACAATATTTAACCCGGATTTATTCAGGATCTCTTTACCAAGCTCAACATTTGTTCCTTCCAGACGGACAACTAAAGGTCGGTCAATCCCTACCTCTTTTGCGGCGGTAACAATTCCATTAGCAATAATGTCACACTTCATAATGCCTCCAAAAATATTCACAAAAATACCCTTAACCTTCGCATCAGAAAGAATAATCTTAAATGCTTCAGTAACCTTTTCAGCTGTCGCGCCACCCCCGACATCAAGAAAATTCGCCGGGTCTCCGCCATAAAACTTAATTATATCCATCGTCGCCATAGCTAAACCAGCACCGTTGACCATACAACCAATATTACCATCTAAAGCTATGTAGCTTAAATCGAACTTGGAAGCTTCAATTTCCTTAGGATTCTCTTCTGAAAGATCCCTTAATTGTTGAATGTCGGCATGGCGGAACAAAGCATTAGAGTCAAAATTAAATTTTGCATCAAGTGCAATAACCTCTCCATCCTCAGTAACAACTAACGGATTAATTTCTGCTACAGAAGCATCCTTTTCAACGAAGACCTGATATAGTCCGGTCATAAACTTAACGGCCTTATTAACTAGCTGATCAGGAATTTTAATGGCAAAAGCTAATTTTCGAGCTTGAAATGGCACCAAACCAACCGCCGGGTCAATAACCTCTTTAAAAATCCTTTCCGGGGTATTAGCTGCCACCTCTTCGATCTCCATTCCACCCTCTTCAGAAGCCATCATTACTACACGATTTGTAGCTCGATCAACAACTAAGCCAAGGTAATACTCCTTTTTTATTCTACTTCCTTCCTCAATCAGTAAGCGCTTAACCTCTTTTCCTTCAGGGCCAGTCTGGTGAGTAACCAACACCTTACCTAGAATTTCTTCGGCATATTGCTTTACCTCATCAAGATTTTTGGCTATTTTCACCCCACCAGCCTTACCGCGACCACCTGCATGAATCTGCGCCTTAACAACGGTAACTTCCGTGCCGATTTCTTTAGCAGCTAGAACCGCCTCATCAACGGTAAATGCCACTTTACTCTTTGGCACCGAAACACCATAGCTTCTTAGAAGCTCCTTACCTTGATACTCATGGATATTCATTCTCCATCCTCCTATATATAGGTATAACCCTCTGCATACAAAAAATTATGCATGCAAAAACATACAATAGATTATCTTCTATAGTATTGTTAAAAATCCTGCAAAAAATTAAAATTCGTCAAACATTTTCGACATTTTACTTCAATCTTTGATGAAAATATCGCTTCACGAATAGCTATATCAGATTTTTTTATCCAAAACTCGAAAATTAATTGCCTCGGCAAGATGAGCAACCTTAATCAGTTCACTTTGATCCAAATCAGCAATCGTTCTAGAGATCTTCATTATTCGGTCTAGCGATCTCCCACTGAAGCCTAGTTGATTAAAAGAACTCTGCAATAAGGCTTCGGAGGCCGGTTCTAATAAACAATATTTTTTTACTTGCTTAGCATTCATTTCCGAATTAAATTGGATTTTAGAGTCTGAAAAGCGTTTGAGCTGCCATTCTCTAGCTAGTTTAATATTCTCTCTCATCTGTTCAGAGGATTTTACTTCCCTCTTTGTTCGTAAAGTCTGGATATCCACCCAAGGTACTTCTAAATGGATATCAATGCGATCCAGTAGCGGTCCGGATATTTTGGCTCGATAACGAGAAACTTCTAATTGGGAGCATTGGCACTCGTGATTTGGTACATTTGTCCCATAATAACCACATCTACAAGGATTCATTGCTCCTACTAGCATTACCTTTGCTGGAAAGCTATAATGTGCCTTTGCTCTGCTAATTGTCACCCGACCGTCTTCTAGAGGCTGTCTTAGGCTCTCTAAGCTGCTTCTCGGGAATTCGGGCAATTCATCAAGGAACAAAATTCCGCGATGTGCTAAGCTGATCTCTCCGGGTTTAGGGTATGAGCCGCCACCGATCAATCCGGCTACGGAAACAGAATGGTGCGGCCTTCGAAAAGGCCTGTTGGCAATTACTTTCTGCTCAGCCAACTCACCTGCTACACTATAAATTTTGGTTACTTCCAGCATCTCATCCCAACTTAGCTCGGGTAATACTGAAGGAATACGTTTGGCAATCATACTTTTACCCGATCCCGGTGGGCCCAACATCAAAAGATTGTGCATACCGGCTACTGCCACCTCAATTGCTCTTTTAACCTGATGATGACCAAAAACATCAGCAAAATCCTCATAATCTTCGATACTGCTTAAACTTGGTGAATTATGCTTCGTTGATTGGTTCACAAGTACTTCCTGATCAGAAAAAAGCCGACTGACCTCCCGCAAATGTTTAAGTCCGATTATTGTAAGTCCCTGAACCAAAGCCGCCTCTTCACTGTTTGCCATAGGAACGATTAAGGTATTAATCCCCTGCTCTTTTGCCGCTAAAGCAATTGACAAGATCCCGTTAATTCTTTGAATAGAGCCGTCCAGAAGCAGTTCTCCTACAAACATACTTTTAAGCAAATCTATTGTAGATTCCTGAATCTTAATTTGTTTGCTAGCAAGAAGAATTCCTACGGCTATCGGCAAGTCAAAACCAGAACCTTCTTTTTTGATATCAGCAGGTGCTAAATTAACGGTAATTCTTTGCATCGGAAATTTATAAGCTGTATTGTTAATCGCCGCTCTAACTCGATCCTTGGCCTCCTTGATAGAAGAATCAGGCAAACCAACTATTTGAAATTGCGGCAAACCATTAGCCAAGTCTACCTCGATATCTACCAAAAAACTATCTAACCCCAGTATCGAAGAGCCTAATACTTTTGCGTACATTGACATAAACCTCCAATATAAAAAATCCGAAAAATTATGCGCCGATTGAGAGCACTACATTTCCTAAGAAATACTAAAGATTAAATGATATTTTTTAGATGGCGAAGCTTAAAGCCTTCATTTTCTTGATCAATGGAAATCAGGTCAAACCGGACAGGTCGATTCCACCACTTATTACTATGTAAAAAAGCTTTAGCAGTTATCCTTAGCTTCTGAAGTTTTCTGTGATTAAGAGAATCATAGCCCGCTCCATAGCTGCTACTGGTTTTTGTCCGGACCTCGACGAAAACTACCGTCTCTTGATCTTGATCCAGCATAATCAGGTCAAGCTCACCATAACGGAAGCGCCAGTTTTCGGCTATGAGAGTATAGCCCTTCTTAAGCAAAAACTCCTTGGCTTTTTGTTCTCCCCATTTACCGATTAATTGTCTTTTATCCTTCATCTCTTAGCTTCCCAGCTTGCGCTTCGGCGTGATAGATTAGCGCAAATATTTCAGCGACAACCGGATAAAGCGCTGCGGGAATCTGAGCATTGAGATCCAGCTGATATAGTAATTGTACTAAAGATTTATCCTCTTGAATCTTGATATTATTCTTTTCACCCTCACTGATAATTTTCTCAGCAAGCTGTCCTGAGCCTTTGGCAGT
>Ga0209347_1000923_pt1 | contig 58674 bp, 55 predicted proteins | sample AutmiccommuBRH23_FD_187382 | JGI IMG/M metagenome (GOLD analysis project Ga0209347, IMG submission 187382) | Deep subsurface microbial communities from Mt. Terri, Switzerland - Autotrophic microbial communities BRH/23 (SPAdes) (version 2) | ecosystem: Environmental > Aquatic > Deep subsurface >... | reverse complement strand
CGCCGCCCCGCGACCAGCGCTTCAGCCCGCTCGGCCTGCGCCTGCGGCCACAGCGCCGAGTTCTCCGGGATTCGATCGAGACAGGTCAGCGCCTCGCGCACGGCACGCGCCCGCCACGCCACCCGCCCCATCAGCAGCAGCGCCTCGGGCGCCTCCGGGGCGATGCGCCAGGCCGCCTCGGCCCGCTCCAGGGCCCCGTCGAGCCGGCCGAGCTCTAGCAGGACGTCGGCGGCCCGGGCGCGAGCGGTGATCGGGGCGCTGTCGACCGCCCGGTCGTAAGCCGCGAGCGCGCCGCGGCGGTCACCCTGCCGGGCCAGCCTGTCTCCCTCCGCAAGCGGATCCTCGCGACCGACCATCTCCGGGTCCGCCTCAGACCGCGACGGGGGCGGCGATGTGCGGGTGCGCCTCGTAGCCGTCGATCCGGATGTCGTCGAAACGGAACGCGAACAGGTCGCTGACCTCCGGGTTCAGCCAGAGCCTGGGGAGCGCCAACGGCTCGCGGCGCAGCTGCTCGCGGGCCTGCTCCAGGTGGTTCAGGTACAGGTGGGCGTCACCGAAGGTGTGGACGAAGTCGCCGAGGCCGAGCCCGGTCACATGGGCGATCATCTGGGTGAGCAGCGCGTAGGACGCGATGTTGAACGGGACGCCGAGGAACACGTCGGCGCTGCGCTGGTACAGCTGGCAGGACAACTTGCCGTCGGCGACATGGAACTGGAACAGGCAGTGGCAGGGGGCGAGCGCCATGGCGTCGAGTTCGCCGACGTTCCAGGCGGAGACGATCAGGCGCCGCGAGTTCGGGTTGCTGCGGAGCTGTTCCAGCAGCGCCGCGATCTGGTCGACGGAGCCGCCACCCGGCGTCGGCCAGCTGCGCCACTGCTTGCCGTAGACCGGACCGAGGTCGCCGTCCGGGCCGGCCCATTCGTTCCAGATCCGCACCCCGTGGTCCTGCAGGTACCGGACATTGGTATCGCCGGCCAGGAACCAGAGCAGCTCGTGCACGATCGACTTCAGGTGGAGCCGCTTGGTGGTGACCAGCGGGAAGCCCTGCGACAGATCGAAACGCATCTGGTGCCCGAACACGCTGCGCGTGCCGGTGCCGGTGCGATCGCCCTTCAGCGTGCCTTCCACCATCACGCGTTCCATCAGGTCGAGGTACTGACGCATTCGTTCCTCCGTCACCGGCGATCATCATAACCGAGTCGCCCGGCTCGCTGTCCCCCCTTTCGCTTCGCCTCGGGACCGCCTATATGTATTCGCGTCGGCGACGGTCGACTATGGCGATAAACGGGCGACGGAATAAGCGTAGCGGACCCGGGGGCAGTACCCGGCGCCTCCACCAAATCCTCCCGGCGGTGCCGGGTTCATGGGGGCGAAACAGGATCGACGCGCGTGGTAAAGGCCGTCTTTTCGCTCGGTATGGTACCACCGTTATCGGGCTATTTTATAGTTGCGAACGACAACTATGCTGGGGAACTCCGCGCCGCTGCCTAAGCGGTAAGGAACCCCGATCAATCCGTTGCGGTTAGCGTCGTAACGTGGGGCCGCGGGCCGCCTAGCAACAGAAGGCCCGCACTTCCCTCCCCCCTGCACATCGCTGCCGCTGCATAAAATACGAAGTTTTGCCTTGAGGCGGGCAAGGCGCTGGTGTTCATTGGCAGGAAGTCCTGAGCCTAAGAGAGCCGATGGCGGAAGATCTTTTCCGGTACGACCTGATGGTCGAGAACGCGCTGCGCGGCGTCGTTCGCGATGCCCTGCTCCGTGCGCTGGCGCATGGCCTGCCCGGCAACCACCATTTCTACCTCACCTTCCGAACCCGGGCGCCCGGCGTCGAGATCCCGCCGTATCTGATTGAGCGCTATCCCGACGAGATGACGATCGTTCTGCAGTACCAGTACTGGAACCTGGAGGTCGAGGACCGCCGGTTCTCGGTGATGCTGAGCTTCAACGACGTGCGCGAGCGCCTGGTGGTGCCATTCGAGGCCCTCACCGGCTTCGCCGATCCGTCGGTCCAGTTCGGCCTGCAGTTCCAGGACAGTGGCGCCGCCGGCTCCGGCGACCGCGACCCGGACCCGACGCCGCCGGACGGCGGCGGTGACGCCCCGGCCGACGGCGGCAGCGGCGAGGTCGTCTCGCTGGATCATTTCCGCAAGAAGAAGTAAGGCGCGCGCCGGCGCTGGCCGGCGGCAGCCGGCCCATGAGAGGACACCCGATGGCGGCGTTCGACTACACCGAGATGTTCCCCCTCGGCCCTGACGCGACCGACTACCGCAAGCTGACCTCCGACCATGTGTCGGTCGCCAGTCTCGGCGGCCGCGAGGTGATATCGATCGCGCCCGAGGGCCTGACCCTGCTGGCCGAGCAGGCGTTCCGTGACATCTCGCACCTGCTGCGGCCGGGCCACCTGCAGCAGCTGCGCAACATCCTCGACGACGCCGAGGCCTCCGCCAACGACCGCTTCGTCGCCTACGACCTGCTCAAGAACGCGGTGATCGCGTCCGCTGGCGTGCTGCCGATGTGCCAGGACACCGGCACCGCCATCGTCATGGGCAAGAAGGGGCAGAACATCTTCACCGGCTACGACGACGAGGAAGCGCTGTCGCGGGGCATCTTCAACACCTACGTCAATACCAACCTGCGCTACAGCCAGCTGGCGCCGCTGGACATGTTCGCGGAGAAGAACACCGCGTCCAACCTGCCGGCGCAGATCGAGCTCTACGCCGACAAGGGCGACGCCTACAAATTCCTGTTCGTGCAGAAGGGCGGCGGCTCGGCCAACAAGACTTATCTGTACCAGGAGACCAAGGCGGTCCTCAATCCGGAGGGCTTGGCGAAGTTCCTGGATACCAGGATCCGTACTCTGGGCACCGCCGCCTGCCCGCCCTATCACCTGGCGATCGTGATCGGCGGCACCTCGGCCGAATACAACCTGAAGACCGTGAAGCTGGCCTCCACCCGCTATCTCGACGGGCTGCCGACCTCGGGCTCGGAGAGCGGTCATGCCTTCCGCGACCTGGAGTGGGAGCAGAAGATCCTGCAGATGACCCGCGAGATGGGCATCGGCGCGCAATTCGGCGGCAAGTACTTCTGCCACGATGTGCGCGTGATCCGGCTGCCGCGGCATGGCGCGAGCTGCCCGATCGGCATCGGAGTCTCCTGCTCCGCCGACCGCCAGGCGACCGCCAAGATCACCCGCGACGGCATCTACCTGGAGCGACTGGAAACCGATCCGGCCAAGTACCTGCCGGACATCGACGAGAGTGCGCTGACCGCCGACGCCGTCGAGATCGACCTGACGCGGCCGATGGAGGAGATCCGGCGGACGCTGTCGCAGTATCCGATCAAGACGCGGGTCTCGTTGACCGGACCGATGATCGTCGCCCGAGATATCGCCCACGCCAAGCTGCAGGAGCTCATCGACGCGGGCAAGCCGCTGCCGGACTACGTCAAGAACCACCCGATCTACTATGCCGGGCCGGCCAAGACGCCGGCGGGCTACGCCTCCGGCGCTTTCGGACCGACCACGGCGGGACGCATGGACAGTTACGTCGGCCCGTTCATGGCGGCCGGCGGCAGCTTCGTGACCCTGGCCAAGGGCAACCGCTCGCCGGCGGTGCGCGAAGCCTGCAAGAAGCACGGCGGCTTCTATCTCGGCTCGGTCGGCGGTGCCGCCGCCAAGCTGGCGCTGAACTCGATCCGCAAGGTCGAGGTCCAGGAGTTCCCGGAGCTCGGCATGGAGGCGGTCTGGCGCATCGAGGTCGAGAAGTTCCCCGCCTTCATCGTCGTCGACGACAAGGGCAACGACTTCTTCGCCGGCATCTGAGCCCGTGGATCCCACGCCCGACCTGCTGTTCGACGGCCCGGAAGACGCGACGGTCACCCTGGCGCTCGCCCACGGTGCCGGTGCCGCCATGGACAGCCCGTTCATGAACGGCATCGTCGCCCGGCTGGCCGCACTCGGCCATCGGGTGGCGCGCTTCGAGTTCCCCTACATGGCGGCGAGACGCGTCGATCCCCGGCGACGGCCACCGGACCGGCAACCGGTTCTGCTGGCCACATGGCGCGCGGTGGTCGCGGAACTCGGCGGTCCGGACCGGGTGGTGATGGGCGGCAAGTCGATGGGTGGCCGCATGGCATCGCTCGTCGCTGCGGAGGATGGCGCCCGCGGGCTGGTCTGCCTCGGCTATCCGTTCCACCCGCCCGGCGATGCCGAGAGCACCCGCGTCGCCCACCTCGCCGACTTGAGGATTCCCGCGCTCATCGTGCAGGGAACGCGGGATCCGTTCGGCACGACGAAACAGATTGTGAGCTATCGCCTGCCGGCTTCGATCGCGTTGGAGTGGATCGCGGACGGCGACCACGACCTCAAGCCGAGGAAGGCCAGCGGGCGCACCCAGTCGGACGGCCTCGATCAGGCAGCGGCCGCGGTCGACAATTTTCTGCGAAACCGGGTGCGCTGACGACGGTCAGCGCAGAAGGATCCGGCTGGCGTCTTCCACGCTCAGCCCGGCCGCCGTCAACTCTGCAGCGGAAACCAGTGGCATGCCGACCGAAGCTGCGGCGACGTTCGGCCGCATCCGCATCCAACCGTCATCGCCCAGTGTCGGGCCAGGTTCCTGGGTCAACATCCAGCCGAGCGCACCACCGACGACGAACGGCCCCGCCACCACCATGGCAAGCGCCAGCATCAACGCTATTCGTCGCGCGACGGCCCGAACTGCAGAAGTCCCCCAGGTCGATTCTTCCAAAGTCTGAATGCTCACATCGAGACTCCCCAGCTCGACGGTTGCGGTCGCAACTGAAAAACTATATCGCGCCTCAGGCGAAGTTTGAAGCCCCCTGTATACACGGCCCTAAATCCGGCGAGATCCGGGCTCGCAAGCCCAGATATCGACCGCTAGGCGCGGGCGGCGACGTAGTTTTCCAGCTTCTTGATCAGATACTCCGCATCCGCCTCGCTGACCCCCGGCTCGCCGGCGTCGAAGCGCGTCAGGACCCGCTCGATCACGGTCTCGGCGAACCGGCTGCGGTCCGTGGGCTCGTCGCCGAGTTCGGTCTCGTCGCAGGCCTCGACCGCTGCCCGCAGCACGACCCGGTCGCCGGAGCCGAAACCGGCTTTGCTCGCCAGGGCGTCGAGGCCACGGCGGCTGGCGTCATGGACCAGCCGGCCGGCATTCTCGACCGGCACATCGGCCATCACGGCGAGGGCCGTCTCGACGAACGGGAGGTCGCCGACACAGGCGGCCCGCACCACGATCGATGATGTCAGACGGCCGCCGCGGGCAAGCGACCGGACCAGATCCTCCACCCGCTCCGCCGGCGAACCGTCATCGACCAGCGCCAGCGTCGCACGCTCACGACTGTCCAGGATGAGATCGGTCGCCAGGTCGACCGGCAGGGCGTGACGGCGCACCAGCTCGCTCTTGAGGCGCTCCGAGACCATCGCGACCAGTCGCTCGGCGACCGCCACCGGCAGCTCGCCACGGGCAACCAGTGGCGCGTGTACGCGTTCGCTGTCGGGAAACCTGTCCAGCGCCAGGTCGAGCGTCGGCTCGCCGAGCGTGGCACCCGGATTGGAGACCACGGCGACCACCACCTCCTCGGAGCCGTGCGCCACCAGCGCGTCCGCCACAACCTCGGAAAGCGCCGGCCGCGCCGCGACCGCAAGCTGCTTGGCCTCGTCGTCGCCGACCACCAGGTCCACGAGGTCCTGGTCGGTGAGAACGCTGGATTCCGACAGCAGCGGCGCGGCGACGCTGGCGATGTCCCGGGCCAGGAGCAGCGCCACGTCGCGCGGCAGATCCGGCGTGCGTCGCACCGCCTGCGCCAGGCTCTCCCGCACCTTCCGCTCGAGGTCGACCGCCAGTCGGCGCACGATCTCGCCGGCGAGTTGCCGCTCGCCCTCCCGCAGAGTTCCGGCATCGAGTGCGATCCCGACCGACCGGGCGACCTCGGCACGAGCCTCGGGCGAACTGTCCTTCGCCAGACGCTGCGCCAAGGCCGCCGTAGGCAGCCCGGCGCCCTGATGATCCGAGGGCTTAGATCCGCTCATGATTCATACCTCCAGCGGTCCGGATCCTGCCCGGTCGACAGAAGCTAATGGTCGGCGGTTAACGAAACGTTGCCGCACACCGCCCCGTCGATCCCGCATCACCAGCACCGGGAAACCGCCGGCCCGCCGGCCCCCACGCTCGTGACGGCATGACAGCATCACCACCGGCTCAAACCTCGTCCCTGCTGCACCCTGTAGGATCTATCGACCAACCCTACCATGGAGGACGCCATGTTGACGTTGGATTTCCGCCGCCCCCGTCAGAACGCCGGCACGTCGGTGCGCCGGCGCTGCAGCGCGATCACCAGGCCGAGCAGCAGGAATGCCGGAATATAGAAGATCTCCTTGGCTATGCGCTCCGCCGGGACTTCGATCGCGACGATGCGCACCGGCTCGTCGCCGTAGAAGTCGTAGTCGATGAGCTTGCTCCCGGGGACGCTGGTCGGCTGGAACGGCTCCTCGAGCTTGGCCGCCCCGTCCTCCACGACCACGAGCAGGTCGACCTGCTTCAGCCTTTCTGTCCCGTCGCGCCCCTGCGGGCCGAGCGGCAGCATGAAGGTCTTGGACTCGGTCCGCCCGGGGTGCGTCATCGACGGCCCCTCGACCACCATCCTGAGCTCGGCTCCGGCCGGCTCGCTCGCGGCGAACTCGACGATGCGGGTCGGATTCTCCCGGTGGAAGGGAGGGGCCACCATGTCGAGCCAGAAGCCCGGCCGGAACAGCGTGAACGCGATCAGCAACAGGGCCGCCGCCTCCCACCAGCGGTTCGGCGCGAAGAAGTAGCCCTGCGTGCCGGCGGCGAACAGCATCATGGCGATGGTGGCGACGACGAACACGTAGGTGGCCTCCCACGCGGTGACGTCGATCAGCAGGAGGTCGGTGTTGAAGATGAACAGGAACGGCAGGGCCACCGTGCGCAGCGAGAAGTTGAAGGCGACCACGCCGGTCTTGATCGGATCCGCGCCCGAGATCGCCGCCGCGGCGAACGACGCCAGCCCGACCGGCGGCGTCACGTCGGCCATGATCCCGAAGTAGAACACGAACAGATGCACGGCGATCAGCGGTACGATCAGCCCGTTCTGCGCGCCGATCTCCACCACCACGGCCGCCATCAGCGAGGACACCACGATGTAGTTGGCGGTGGTCGGCAGCCCCATGCCCAGGATCAGGCTGAAGATCGCCACCAGCACCAGCATCGCCATCAGGTTGCCGCCGGACAGGAACTCGATGAATTCGCCCATCACCTGGTGCGCGCCGGTCAGCGAGATGGTGCCGACGATGATCCCGGCGGCGCCGGTTGCGACCGCGATGCCGATCATGTTGCGGGCGCCGGCGATCAGGCCGTCGATCACGCTCATGAAGCCACGTGCGAATGCGGCGCCGATCCCGCCGGCGCCGCGGAACAGCGCCTTCAGCGGATCCTGGGTGATCTGGATGAAGATCAGCGCCACCGTCGCCCAGTAAGCCGACAGCCCTGGAGACAGCCGCTCGATCATCAGGTTCCAGACCAGCACAACGATCGGCAGCAGGTAATACAGGCCGGTCCGCAGGGTCGGCCCCGCGCTCGGCAACTCGTGGATCGGGGCGTTCGGGTCGTCCAGTTCCAGGTCGGGCTGGCGCGCCGCCAGCCAGGCGAGCGCCACGTAGGCGGCCAGGAACAGCACCACCATCGCGAGGAAGGTCGCGTCCGGGAACAACAGCTTGGTCCAGCCGAGACCGTAGTAGACGGCCGCCGCGGTGATCGCCATGCCGAGGAAGCCGGTCAGCATGCCGATCAGCTTCTGCACCGCGGTCCGTGCGACGCCGGGCTTGGGCAGCCCCTGCATGCCGGATTTCAGGGCCTCCAGATGCACGATGTAGAGCAGCGCAATGTAGGAGATCGTCGCCGGCAGCACCGCGTGGCGAACCACGTCAAGATATGTGACGCCGACATACTCGACCATCAGGAACGCCGCCGCGCCCATGACCGGCGGCATGATCTGGCCGTTGACCGAGGAGGCGACCTCCACCGCGCCCGCCTTCTCCGCCGAGAAACCGACCCGCTTCATCAGCGGGATGGTGAAGGTGCCGGTGGTGACGGTGTTGGCGATCGAGGAGCCGGAGATCAGGCCGGTCATGGCCGAGGACACCACCGCCGCCTTGGCCGGCCCGCCGCGCAGGTGGCCGAGCAGCGCGAAGGCGACCTGGATGAAGTAGTTGCCGGCGCCGGCCTTGTCGAGCAGCGAGCCGAACAGCACGAACAGGAAGACCATGGACGCCGAGACGCCGAGCGCGACGCCGAACACGCCCTCGGTCTGCATCCAGAAGTGCCACATCGCCTTGCCGTAGGACGCACCCTTCCACTGGATGACTTCCGGGATGAACGGCTGGTGGCCGAAGAACACGTAGATCAGGAACACCGATGCCACGATGACCAGCGGCAAGCCGAGCGATCGCCAGGTCGCGACCATCAGCACCACCAGCCCGATCGAGGACACCACCAGGTCGCCGCGCGTCGGCAGGCCGGCGCGGTAGGCGATGCTCTCCTTCTCGGCGATCAGATACAGGCAGCAGGCCACCCCGGCGACGGCCAGCAGCCAGTCGTACCAGGGTATGCGATCACGCGGCGACGACTTGAGCAGCGGGTAGGACATCGCCGCCAGGGCCAGCGCGAAGGCCAGGTGGATCGCCCGCGCCTCGTCGGAGTTGAAGACCAGCCAGCGCACCCTGACGTCGAGATGGACGCGCAGCAGCTCGGTCAGGATGTAGGGGATGTCGGAGGCGATGTAGAGCTGGAACAGCGACCAGACCAGCGCAGTGCCGGCAAGGAACACCCCGACCGCTCCGGTCGGGTTGCGGCCGCCGGTGTCGGCCGAGGCGACCAGATCCTGAACGTCGAGGTGGGCGCTCTTGGAGTCTTGCTGCGAACTCATCTGGCCCCCCGGCCGTCGGCGCTGTGCTGTCTCGTCGTGGCCGGCCGGAGCCGGAACGGCCGGGGGGCCGGAGGCCCCCGGCCTCATCGGTTCACTTCAGGAGGCCGAGTTCCTTGTAGGCCTTCTCGGCGCCGGGGTGCAGCGGTGCCGACAGGGCCGCGGCCACCATCTCCTCGGCCTTCAGGTTGGCGAAGGCCGGGTGCAGCTTCTTGAACTCCTCGACGTTGCTCAGCACAGCCTTGGCGACGACGTAGACGACGTCGTCCGGCACCGCCGCCGAGCTCACGAAGGTGGCGCCGACGCCGAAGGTCTTGGCACCGTCCGGGTTGCCCGGATACATCCCGCCCGGGATCTCGGCGTGCCGGTAGTACGGGTTGTCGGCGATCAGCTTGTCGAAGGCCGGGCCGGTGACGTTCACCAGGTTGGCCTCGCAGGTCGACACGGTCTCCTGGACCAGGGCGGCCGGGTGGCCGACCAGCCAGAAATAGGCATCGATCTTGTTGTCGCACAGCGCCTGGCCGGTCTCGGCCGACTTCAACTCGCCGGCGAGCTTCAGGTCGTCGCGCTGCCAGCCGGCCGCCTTCTCGATGATCTCCCAGGTCGTGCGGGTCCCGGAACCGGCGTTGCCGATATTGACGCGCTTGCCCTTCAGGTCCTCGAAGTTGACGATCTTCGCGTCCTTGCGCGCGACGATGGTGACCGGCTCCGGATGCACCGAGAAGACGCTGCGCAGTTCCTTGAAGGCGCCGGCGCTGGCGAAGTCGCCGGTGCCGTTGTAGGCGTGGTACTGCACGTCCGACTGCGCAACACCGAACTCCAGCTCACCGGCTCGGATGGTGTTGACGTTGTAGGTCGAGCCGCCGGTCGACTCCACCGAGCACCGGATGCCGTGCTCCTTGCGGTCCTTGTTGACCAGACGGCAGATCGCGCCACCAGTGGGATAGTAGACGCCGGTCACCCCGCCGGTGCCGATCGAGATGAACCGCTGATCTGCCGCCGCCGCCCGGTCCGAGCCGCCGGTGGCGAATGCACCAGCGCCGAGTGCGATGGCAAAAGTCGTCGCAAGAAGTCGCTTCATAAGAAGTCCTCCGAACTCATCCGTTTCTCTTCAGTGCTCAATGGCCGGAGCCCCTCCCGGGAGCCGCGTCATCGAAGCGGCGATCCGCGCCCTGGCGCTGGACGATCGCTCGGGGTCTCTTAACCCTGCCAACCCCGCGAACACTATGCTCAATCCGACTTATTCCCGTCAACGCGACGGGCGGCGACCGTCATGCGGCCAGCGCGGCGTCGACGGCATCGCCCAGCTTCTCGACGATCTCGGCGATGTGGCTCTGGGAAATGATGAAGGGCGGGGCGACCAACACATGGTCGCCGCGCCGTCCGTCGATGGTCCCGCCCATCGGGTACACCATCAGGCCGCGGGCCATCGCTTCGCGCTTGATCGCGGCGTGCAGCCGGAGGGCCGGATCGAACGGCTCCTTGGTGCCGCGGTCGGCAACCATCTCGATGCCGAGAAACAGGCCGCGCCCGCGGATGTCGCCGACATAGGGATTGTTGCCGAATCGCGACTCGAGGGCGCGGCGAAGCTCGGCCCCGCGCATCCGGACCTTCTCCAGCAGCCGGTCGTCGCGGATCACCCGCTGCACCGCGAGTCCGGCGGCGCAGGCGGTGGGGTGGCCCATATAGGTGTGGCCATGCTGGAAGAACCCGGAACCGTCGCGGATCGCGGCGTGAATGCGGGCGTCGACGAGCACCGCGCCGATCGGCTGGTAGCCCGCGCCGAGGCCCTTGGCGATCACCAGCAGATCCGGCGTCACCCCGTCCTCCTCGCAGGCGAACAGGTGGCCGGTACGGCCCATGCCGCACATCACCTCGTCGAAGATCAGCAGCACGCCGTGGCGATCGCAGATTTCCCGGATCCGCTTCAGGTACCCCGGCACCGCCGGCACCGCCCCGGCGGTCGCCCCCACCACCGGTTCGCAGATGAAGGCAGCCACCGTCTCCGGGCCGGCGGCGCGGATCGCGGCGTCGAGCTCATCGGCGACCCGCAGCCCGTAGGCCTCGGTGGTCTCGCCCTCGGCGCGGTCGCGGTATTCGTAGCAGGGCGCGACATGGGCGGCGTCGATCAGCATCGGCTGGAACTGCTCGCGGCGCCACGCATTGCCGCCGACCGCCAACGCGCCCAGGGTGTTGCCGTGGTAGCTCTGGCGGCGGGCGATGATGCGGTGGCGCTGCGGCTGGCCGATCTCCACGAAGTACTGCCGCGCCATCTTGAGCGATGCCTCGACACCCTCCGACCCGCCCGACACGAAATACACCATGTCGAGGCTGCCCGGCGCCGCGGCTGCCAGGAAATCCGCCAGCTTCTCCATCGGCTCGTTGCTGAAGAAGCCGGTGTGGGCGTAGGGGATGGCATCGAGCTGCGCCTTGACGGCGTTGATCACCCGCATGTCGCTGTGGCCGAGGCACGAGACCGCCGCCCCGCCCGAGGCGTCGAGATAGCGCTTGCCGGCGGCGTCGACGATATGGACGCCGTCGCCGAGGGCAGCGACCGGCGGGGTGGACCGGGCGTGGCGGTGGAAGACATGGGTCACGGGGCTCTCCTCGCTTCGGCACGGCTCGGCGGCAGTCAACGCCCGGCGCGGTCGCGCGGTCAAGCGTGCAGGGGCGCGGTCAGTCGCGGGTCTCGGGCAGTGTCAGGGTCCACACCACGATGTCGCGCAGCACCTTGCCCAGCGCCTGGTCGAAGCTCTCGATGATCGACTCCATGCGGTTGTCGGGCGACGGCACCATCCGTTCGATGGTGGCCGAGGCGATGATGTGCCGCTGCGGCATCCGCACCATCTTGACGCCGATCCGCACATTGATCGTCGGAGCCTCGGCACTTTCGAGATACTCGGCCTGGAACTCGCGCAACTCGACGCGCAGCACGAAATCCGAGCGCAGCGACACCGACTGCCGGCCGATGCCGATGATCCGCCTGGAGTTCTCGAACGATTCGATGAGCAGCCGCTGCACCATGTTCGGCGCATCGTCGATCCACTGCACCCCGGCGTAGTAGTCGATGCTGTGGCGGCCGCGGGCCACCGCAATGCGGGTGGTGGCCAGCCCCGCCGGCGAGGTCGGGCGATCGACCGCCAGCTGCCAGTCGACCGTCGGCAGGTCTTCTGCGAAGGTGCTCTTCGGGGTCAGCGTGTAGAGCTGCGGTGCCGAACCGCCGAGCGGCAGCCCGGTGCAGGCGGCGAGCGTCAGCACCAGGCCGCAGCCAGCGATCACGCTCCGCCGGTCGGGAACTTCAGTCGCCATCACTTCGTCTCCACCTGGCCGTCGCGCCGGCCGAACAGGAATTGCGAGGGATCGCGGTCGATCTGCCGGACCACCCGGTCGAGGTTGCCGACCAGCTCGCGTGCCTCGATCAGGAACTGCGTCATCTCGTACAGCCCGGAGTTCGAGAAATCGCGCATCCCGGGCCGCGCCTCGCTGACCAGGGCCTGCAGCTGGCCGGCGGTGCCGCCGATGCGGTCGACCGCCACCGTCAGCCGCTCGGTCAGCCGGCCGAAGTCTGCGTCGATCCCGGTGACGGTGCCGCGCGCCGCCGACAGGGTGACCGCCACCTCCTCGGAAATCACCTTGAAATCCCGTCGCAACTCCCGGATCAGCGGCACCAGGTCGGCCATCGCGGCCCGCACCTCCGATGCCGCGGCGGCACCGTCGACGACCGCGCTCTCGATGTCGCGCGTCCGCTCGCCCAGAGCCGTCGACATCGTCGCCAGGTTGCCCAGGATCGCGCGCAGGGCGTCGCGATTCTCGTCGGACAGGAAGCTGTTCAGCCTGGCGGTCAGCGCCACCAGCTGGTCGGCGATCTCGGGCGCGCTCTGGAACACCTTCTCCAGTCGCGAGGCACGCGACGGGATCACCGGCGGCCGGCTGCCGTCGTCCCGCAGCAGCGGCGGCGCATCGCGGGTGCCCCCCTGGATCTGGATGAAGCCGACGCCGGTCAGTCCCTGCGACTCCAGGGTCGCATACATGTCGGTCTTGATCGCCACGCTGCCATCGATCTCGACATCGACCAGGATGCGCTCGACGTTCGCCGGATCGATCCGGATCTCCACGATCGAGCCGACCGGCACGCCGCGGTAGCGCACCGGGCTGCCGACCGACAGCCCGCCGACCGAGCCGTCGAACTCGATCCGGTAGTCATGGACGTCCTGGGCGAGGCGGAGGTCGCCGAACCAGATCGCCAGTCCCAGCGCTCCCAGGAACAGCGCCAGGACAAATGAGCCGACCAGCACATATCCGGCCCGGGTCTCCATGCTCAACCTTCTCCTTCCGCGGCGCCGGCGGAACCCCGTGCCGCCGTGTCGCCCGCGGCACCTCGTGCCGCCGTGTCAAACGCCGCCCGTGCCCGGGGTCCGTGGAAATACTCCTGGATCCACGGGTGCGGGTTGCGCATCAGCTCGGCCATCGTTCCCACGACCACCCGCTTGTCCACCAGCACGGCAATGCGGTCGCAGATCCGCGCCAGGCTGTCCAGGTCGTGCGTGACCATCACCACCGTCAGGCCGAGCGACCGCCGCAGGTCGAGGATCAGCTCGTCGAAGGCGGACGCGCCGATCGGGTCGAGGCCGGCGGTCGGCTCGTCCAGGAAGACCACTTCCGGATCGAGCGCCAGCGCCCGTGCCAGGCCGGCACGCTTCTTCATGCCGCCGGAAAGCTGCGAGGGGAACTTGCCGCAGGCATCCGGCGGCAGCCCGACCAGGCCGACCTTCAGGCGCGCCAGCTCGTCCATCAGCCGCCTCGGCATGTCGCCGCGCTCGCGCATCGGCACCTCGATGTTCTGGCCGACGGTCAGCGCGCTGAACAGCGCCCCCTCCTGGAACAGCATGCCGAACCGCCCGGCCAGCCGCGCCGTCGTGCTGCCGTCCCAGGCCACCCGCTCGCCGAGCAACGAGATCTCGCCGGCGGCCGGCCGCTGCAGCCCGATGATCGTGCGCAACAGCACCGTCTTGCCGGTGCCGGACCCGCCCACCACGCCCAGGATCTCGCCGCGCTCGACCCGCAGGTCGAGGCCGTCATGCACGGTCTGGGCGCCGAACCGGTTCACCAGGCCGCGGATCTCGATCGCCGGCGCGGTTTCCCGGTCCCGGGCGCCGGACTCCTGGGCCAACGCCATGCTCAGATCCCGATCTCGGCGAAGGCGACCGCGAAGATGGCGTCGAGGATGATCACCAGGAAGATCGACTCCACCACCGCCCGCGTGGTCTGCCGGCCGACGCTCTCGGCGCTGCCGGAAACGCCGAGCCCGTTGTGACAGCCGACCAGGGCGATGACCAGGGCGAACACCGGCGCCTTGATCAGGCCGGTCAGGAAGCTCCAGATCGTCACCCCGGAATCGAGTTGGGCGAGGAACTGCCCGGACGAGAGATCCAGCAGGAACAGGCACACCACGGCACCGCCGGCCAGCCCGGCGACGTCGGCGAGCACCGTCAGCGCCGGCAACGCCACCACCAGCGCCAGGACGCGCGGCAGCACCAGGACGTCGATCACCGACAGCCCCATGGTTTCCAGGGCGTCGACCTCCTGGTTCACCTTCATGGTGCCGATCTGCGCGGCGAAGGCGCTGCCCGACCGGCCGGCGACGATGATCGCGGTCAGCAGGATGCCGATCTCGCGCAGCACCGTCACGCCGACCAGGTTGACCGTAAGAACCGACGCCCCGAAGCGCGCCAGCTGCAGCGCCCCCATATAGGCGAGCACCACCCCGACCAGGAAGCACAGCAGCCCGACGATCGGCAGCGCCGTCACGCCGGTGGCCTCGATCTGCGCCACCACGGCGGTACCCCGCAGCCGGCCGGGCCGCCGGATGATCTGGCCGACCGCCACCACGACCTGGCCGAGCAGGCCGAGGAGGCTGCGGCCGGTGCCGAGCGCCTCGGCGGCGTGCCGGCCGAGTGTCGCGAGGAAGTCGATCACGGCAGAGGTCGCCGGCGGCGCCACCTGGGCGGAGGGATCGTGGAGCGCCGCCTTGTCGAAGATCGCCCGCAGGCCGTCGCGCAGGCCGGCGATCTCGACCGCCACGCCGCGGCGCTCCAGCCGCGACATCGTCCGCCGGATCGCCCAGGCGCCGGCGCTGTCGAGCCGGCCGACCGCCCCGGCGTCGATGCTCACCCGCTCCGCCGGCCGCTCGGCGAGAGCGCGAAGTGCGGCATCGGCCGCCAGCACCGTCTCCAGCGTCCACGGCCCGGACAGCCGCACGACCAGGCGCTGGCCCTGCGCCTCGACGGCCAGGGCGTCGGCGTCGCGTGGCGCAGCCGTCGCCTTGGCCGCGGGTTCGTCGATGGTGGCTGCGCTCAACGTCGTCTCCTGTCGTGCGGGCGCAGGATACCGACGTTGCCCGGCGCCGGCCAGGGAGCCCGCCAGCGGCTCGCAGTGGCACCGACCCGCGGTTTGATCTACATGAGACCGCAGGACGCGCCCGCGGAGACAGCGATGAACCTCAAGGACCATATCCGGTCGGTGCCGGACTTCCCGAAGCCGGGAATCCTGTTCTACGACATCTCGACCCTGCTGGCGCATCCCGCCGCCTGGAAGGCGACGGTCGAGCGGCTGGCCGACGCCATCCGCCCGTTCAAGCCCGACCTGCTGGCCGGCATCGAGAGCCGCGGCTTCCTGACCGCTGCCCCGCTGGCGCTGGAACTCGGGCTCGGCTTCATCATGATCCGCAAGAAGGGCAAGCTGCCCGGCCCGACCGTGCCCTACACCTACGACCTGGAATACGGCACCGACACCGTCGAGATCCAGGAGGGCGCCGTGGCGAACGGTGCCCGGGTGGTCATCCTCGACGACCTGCTGGCCACCGGCGGCACGTTGAACGCCTCGGTCCACCTGCTGCGCAAGGTCGGCGCCGAGGTCACCGGTGGCGCCTGCATCATGGAGCTGAGTTTCCTGAAGGGCCGCGACCGCCTCGACATCCCGTTCGAGTCGATCATCCAGTACGACGACTGACGCTCACCCGCCCTCGACCGTCACCACCGCCCGCCCCCGGACCGCACCGTTCAGGATCGCCCGGCCGAGGTCCGGCAGTTCCTCGAACCGGTGGCGGTGGCCGATGGCGTCCAGCCGCTCCATCGGCAGGGTCTCGGCGATCGCCTGCCACACCTGCCGGCGCCGCGGCGCCGGGCACATCACCGAGTCGATCCCGAGGAGGCTGACGCCGCGCAGCAGGAACGGCAGCACCGTGGTGGTGACCTCGCTGCCGCCGGTGAGCCCGACCGCCGCCACTGCACCGCCATACGCCACTTGCGTCAGCAGATTGGCGAGAGTCGGACCGCCGACGTTGTCGATCGCCGCCTGGAAGCGCTCGGCGGCCAACGGCCGCTTCGGCTGCTCGGCCAGTTCGGCGCGCCCGACGATCGCCGCGGCGCCGAGGTCCGTCAGGTAGCCATGCGCATCCGCCCGGCCCGTCGAGGCCGCGACCCTGTAGCCGCGCGCCGCCAGCAGCGCGACGGCGACGCTTCCCACCCCGCCCGACGCCCCGGTCACCAGCACCTCGCCGCGATCCGGACGCATGCCCGCCGCTTCCAGCGTGTCGACCGCCAGACCGGCCGTGAAGCCGGCGGTGCCCAGCGCCATCGCATGCTCCAGCGTCAGCCCCTGCGGCAGCGCGACCAGCCAATCGCCGCGCACGCGGGCCAGCGCGCCGTAACCGCCCCACCGCGTCTCGCCGACCCGCCAGCCGGTCAGCACCACCGGATCGCCCGGCGCGAAGGCGGGGTTGGACGAATGCTCCACCGTGCCGGAGAAATCGACGCCCGGGACATGCGGGTAGGTTCGCACCAGCCGGCCGATGCCGTTCATCACCATGCCGTCCTTGTAGTTGACGGTGGTGTAGCCGACCCGGACGGTGACGTCGCCGTCCGGCAGATCCGCCACGGGCACCTCCTCGAAGGCCCCGGTCACCTTGCCGTCGGCGCCCTCGCGCAGGAGATAGGCCCTGAAGGTCTCGGTCATGTCGCAGCTCCGTGCCTGTGGGTCTGTTGCCCAACCCCGGCGAGGGTGCCAGGGTTCGCCGTCTCGATCCTCCGCTCCGGAGCCTGCCATGGATTCTGCCGCTTCCACAGCATCGACGGGCAACGCGCAGCCCGATACCCGCGGCGTCAACGCCTTCCTCGACGACAGCTCGCTGGGCGGATTGCTCGGCCTGTACCTGTCCGCCACCGACTTGGACTCGATAACCCCGGCGCTCTCGCGCCTGGGCATCCTGGTGGGTGGCCGGCTGGACGAGCTGGCGCAGACCGCGGACCGCAACCCGCCGGTGCTGCACCACCGCGACCGTCGCGGCGACGACCGGCAGTGGATCGAGAAGCACCCGGCCTATGTCGAGATGGAACGCATCGGCTTCGGCGCCTTCGCCATGGCGGCGATGTCGCACCGCCCTGCCCTCGGCCTCGACCGGCCGGTGCCGCACGCCGCGAAATACGCCGTGCAGTACCTGTTCGCCCAGGCCGAGTTCGGACTGCTCTGCCCGATCAGCATGACCGACGCGCTGACCCGCACGATCCGCCGCTACGCCGACGCAACCCTGGTCGAGCGCTACCTGCCCGGCCTGATCGCCGACGACCTGGAGCACCAGGTGCAGGGGGCGATGTTCATGACCGAGCGGGCCGCCGGCTCCGACGTCGCCGCCACCGTCACCCGGGCGGTGCCGGACGGCGACGCCTGGCGGCTGCATGGCGACAAGTGGTTCTGCTCGAACGCCGATGCCGGCCTGGCCCTGGTGCTGGCGCGACCGGACGGCGCGCCGCCGGGAATCAAGGGCGTGTCGCTGTTCCTGCTGCCGCGCGAGCTGCCACAGGGCGGACGCAACGCGTATCGGATCGTGCGGCTGAAGGACAAGCTCGGCACCCGCTCGATGGCGTCGGGCGAGATCGTCATGGAGGGCGCGCTGGCCTGGATGGTCGGCCCGCCCGGCCAGGGCTTCGTGCAGATGGCCGAGATGATCAACCAGTCGCGGCTGTCGAACGCGGTGCGCTCGGCCGGCATGATGCGCCGGGCGCTGCGCGAGGCGCTGGCGGTGGCGCGCGGCCGCACCGCCTTCGGCCACCGGCTGGTCGACCTGGCCCTGCAGCGCCGCCAGCTGCTGAAGCTGATGCTGCCGGCCGAGCAGGCGCTGTCGATGGTCATGTACACCGCCGACGCGTTGGCCTGCGCCGATGCCGGCGAGGTCGAGGGCGCCGCTTTGCGCCGGATCCTGACGCCGCTGGTCAAGTTCCGGGTCTGCCGCGACGCCCGCAAGGTCACCGGCGACGCCATGGAGGCGCGCGGCGGCGTCGGCTACATCGAGGAATGGGCCGAGCCGCGGCTGGTCCGTGACGCGCATCTCGGCTCGATCTGGGAGGGCACCAGCAACATCGTGGCGCTGGACGTGCTGCGCGCCGCCCGCCGGGACGGCGCGCACAAGGCGCTCGGGGCTGCGTTGTCGGCGCGGATCGCCGGGGTCGAGGCCGGATTGCGCGCGGCACTCGGGGAATTGCTGGGACGGGCGGTCGCAGCGGTCGATGCCGCGGCAGCAGCCGATGCCGAAGACCGCGCCCGTACCGTGGCGTCCGGGCTTTACCATGCCGCGTCAGCCTGCCTGCTGGCACACGAGGGTGCCGCACTCCGCGACATCAGGCGAACCGCCCTCGCCGGGCTGGTGGTCCGCCACAAGCTCACGCCGCGCGACCCGCTGGGGGTGGGCGAGGATGGCGAGGATGCGGCGACGGAAGCGTTGCTGCTGGGGTGAGGCACGTCGCCTGGTGGGTCCCGAATCGGCCGCGCTGTCGCGCGTCCGTCCGGGATGAGGACTGTTCTTCAACCTCATCCCGGGCAAGCGAAGCGCGACCCGGGACCCACCCGCCGCCCCAATGCCAAAATTCAGATCGCACGCGCCATAGCCACCCGCGTCTCGCGAGCGAAGCCGCTGCGGACCTGCTCGTCGATCTGGCGGCCGAGGAACACCTCGGACGCGATGTCCGGCACCTCGCTGAAGCCGATCCGCTCGTAGTACGGCGCGTTCCAGGGGATGTCGCGGAAGGTGGTCAGGGTGAGGCGGGTCACCCCGCGCGGCCCGTGGAACGCCGCCGCCCGGTCCAGCATCCGGGCGGCTAGTCTTCGGCCGGCATGCCCGGGATGCACCGACAGCTGCGCCACATAGAGAGTGCCGCGGCCGACCGGTTTGCAATGCGCGAAGCCGACCGGCCGGTCGTCGGCGCCGATCGCCACGAACAGTGCCCAGCGGTCCTGCGCATCGGCGAGAGCCTCGACCGGCGTGGTCGGATAGTTCGCGACCAGCGCCGCATAGGGCGTCGCCCGGAATGCCGCGTCGGCCGCGACTTCGATCGCAGGCAGGGCGTCCAGTTCGTCGGGACGCGCGAACCGGACGCCGTACCGCATCGCTAGCGCAGCGGCTCCAGGATCGAGACGTAGTTGGCGACCGCCGCCCCGCCCATGTTGAAGATGCCGGCCAGCTTGGCACCGGCCACCTGCATGTCGGCGGCCTCGCCGCGCACCTGCAGCGACGCCATGATGTGCATCGACACGCCGGTGGCACCGATCGGATGGCCCTTCGCCTTCAGCCCGCCCGAGGGATTGACCGGCAGCCTGCCGTCCTTCTCGGTCATGCCCTCCAGGATGGCCCGCGCGCCCTGCCCTTCCGGCACCAGGCCCATGGCCTCGTACTCGATCAGCTCGGCGATGGTGAAGCAGTCGTGGGTCTCCACCAGGTCGAGGTCGTCGAGCGTCAGCCCGGACTGCGCGAAGGCCTTCTGCCAGGCCGAGGTGCAGCCCTCGAACTTCAGGATGTCGCGCTTCGACATCGGCAGGAAGTCGCTGGAGTGTGCAGCGGCGCGGAACGCCACCGCCTTCTTCATGCCGAGTGCCGTGTCGACGTCGGCCAGCACGATGGCCGCCGCACCGTCGGAGACCAGCGAGCAGTCGGTGCGCTTCAGCGGCCCGGCGACGAACGGGTTCTTCTCGCTCGGATTGCGGCAGAACTCATAGCCGAGGTCCTTGCGCATCTGCGCATAGGGGTTAGCCACGCCGTTCTTGTGGTTCTTGGCGGCGATGCGGGCGAGCGCGTCGGACTGGTCGCCATGGCGCTGGAAGTAGGCCTGGGCGATCTGCGCGAACACCCCGGCGAAGCCGCCCTCGATGCCGGCCTCCTCCTTCAGGTAGCTGGCCTTCAGCAGGGTGTCGCCGATCTCCTTGCCGGGCAGTGCCGTCATCTTCTCGACGCCGACCACGAGCACCCGGCGCGCCTTCTTCGCCTCGATCAGGGTGAGGCCCTGGTGGACGGCGGCGCTGCCGGTGGCGCAGGCGTTCTCGACCCGGGTCGCCGGCTTGAAGCGGAAGTCGTCGGAGGCCTGGAACACCAGCGAGGCGGTGAAGTCCTGCTTCTCGAAGCCGCCGTTGAAGTGGCCGAGGAACACCGCGTCGATGTCCTTCGGCTCCAGGCCGGCGTCGGCGAGCGCGTCCGACGCCACCTTCACGATCATGCTCTCGGCGTCATCGCCCTCGCGCTTGCCGAAGGGCAGATGCGACCATCCGACGATGCAGGCGGTCATGGCGGTATCTCCTCGTTCCGCGGGTAACTGTGCAGCTACATATGTGATCTCTGTCGCGGGTCACAGAATGGCCATTCGGCGCACGAACGCAAGATGCCGCCCGGTCAATGCCGCCGATCCGGGGCGGCAGCGATTGGGTGGGCCACACACTTCCGCGGTTCTTGAAGGCTCCAGGAGAGGAATGGCCGCCCTCACAAGCATCGAGCATCGCGCGCGCCGCCTGTCACACCAAGCGCCGGAACTTTTGCGCGGCCGGGAATATTCCGCGATCAGGCTCGTCGTTGGCGTCAGGCACAATCACGTCAGCGCAAGCTGGGCCTTCGAGCAACGCAGCGGCGAGACAACAAAGGGGGGCGAACCTGTGAGCGTGAACCTTGCCAGACGAGCCGCAAAGGCGATGGTACCGCCGCAGTACCGCTTCGCCGTCCGGAGCGCGGGCTACCGGCTGCTTTACGCCGGGGATCAGAAGTACTGCCAGTGCTGCAGAAGCGGAGTGCGCTGCTTCAAGAGCTTCGGCCCGGTGATGCCGCGCCCGAACGCACAGTGCCCGGTCTGCGGCGCGCTCGAGCGGGATCGGCTCGTTGCGCACTACTTCTCGTCGCACCCGCAGTTGCTCGCGCAGGCCGACCGGGTGCTGCACGTCTCGCCGGAACGCGCGATCGCTCACCTGCTTCAGCGCCGCGGCGGGGTCGACTACGTCTCTATCGATCTCGAACCCGGCGTCGCGATGAAGGTCATGGACCTCACCGCACTGACCTTCGCCAACGACAGCTTCGATGCGATCTACTGCAGCAATGTGCTTGAACACATCGAGAGGGACAGCGAGGCGATGCGCGAAGTCCGCCGGGTGCTGTGCCCCGGGGGCTGGGCGATGATCCTGGTTCCGCTCTACGGCGACGCGACATTCGAGGACCTGTCGATCACCGACCCCGGCGAGCGCACGCGTCTCTACGGCCAGCCGGACCACGTGCGAGCATACGGGATCGACGTCGCCGAGCATTTGGCCGCGGCCGGACTTGACGTGTGGGTCGAACAGCCGGCGTTCGGCCTCGATCAGGCCGAAGCGCTCCGCCAAGGCCTGGACCCACACGAGATCGTCTTTTTCTGCCGGAAGCCGTTGCCGGATGACCAGAAGGCAAGTGGATCCAACTTCGTCCCGGCGTTCGGGCGCCAGCCGGCGTTGCGCAACCGGTATGCGGCAGGTTTCCAGGTGAATCCTCATCTCGTCGATGCCCGGTTGCGGGACCGTTGGTCGGAGGCCGCGGATTAGGCATCGATCGGCGTTGATCCGCGCCGTCGAAGCTTGCGATGCTCATCCCTCACCCAGGGGCATCGAATGAGCAGCGACAGCTTCGACTACGTCATCGTCGGCGCCGGCTCGGCCGGCTGCGTGCTGGCCGACCGGCTGAGCGAGGGCGGCGCCACGGTGGCGCTGCTGGAGGCCGGGCCGCCGGACCGCCACCCGTTCATCCACATCCCCGCCGGCGTGAAGCACCTGCTGCACCATCCGGGCGTCAACTGGATGTACGCATCGGAGCCGGAGCCGAGCTCCGGCAACCGCGCCATCCACTGGCCGCGCGGCCGGGTGCTCGGCGGCAGCTCGTCGATCAACGGCATGCTCTACGTGCGCGGCAACCCGGCCGACTACGACGGCTGGGCGCAGCAGGGCTGCCGGGGCTGGAGCTGGGACGACGTGCTGCCGTTCTTCAAGCGCTCCGAGCGCTACATGAACGGCGGCGACGCGGCCTTCCGCGGCACCGACGGGCCGCTGGAGGTCGAGGACTACCGCACCGTCCTGCCGATGACGCATCGCTTCGTCGAGGCGGCACAGCAGGCCGGCTTCAAATACAGCCCCGACCTCAACGGTGCCGAGCCAGAGGGTGTCGGCTATTCGCAGATGACCCGGGTCGGCAAGTACCGCGGCTCCACGGCGCAGACCTACCTCAAGCGGGCCCGCGGCCGTGGCGGCGTGCTGGTCGAGACCGACGCGCAGGCGACCGGCCTGCAGCTGGACGGACGCCGCTGCACCGGCGTGCGCTTCCGCCAGCGCGGTGCCGACCGCGTGCTGACGGCGCGGCGCGAGGTGATCGTGTCGGGTGGTGCGGTGAACTCGCCGCATCTCCTGCAGGTCTCCGGCATCGGCCCCGCCGACCACCTGCGCTCGATCGGCGTGGAGGTGCGGCACGACCTGCCCGGCGTGGGCGGCAACCTGTCGGACCACTACGTCGCCCGCATCGTGCACCGCGTGCACGGTGCCGTGACCATGAACGAGCTGTCGCGGCTGCCGCGGGTGGCCGGCGAGATCCTGAAGTACTTCCTGCGCGGCGACGGCGCGCTGACATTCGGCGTCACCAGCGCCATGGTGTTCTGCCGCTCGCGCGAGGGCCTCGCCAGTCCCGACCTGCAGCTGCTGTTCACGCCGGCCAGCTACGACGTCAGCCGCGTGCTGACGCTGGAGCGCGAGCCCGGCATCTCGCTGGTGATCTGCCCGACCCGGCCGGGCAGCCGCGGCACGGTTATGGCGGCGACGCCGGACCCGCTGGCCCGCCCGGTGATCCGGACGAACTACCTGTCCGACCCGGAGGACGTGCGGGTGATGCTGGCCGGCATGGAGCACGCCCGACGGATCTACGCCGCCCCCGCGCTGGCCGCCCACAGCGTCGCCGAGATCCGCCCCGGCCCGGCGATGCACCGCGCCGACGAGCTGGAGGACTTCGCGCGGCGCGAGGGCACGACGCTGTACCACCCGGTGGGCACCTGCAAGATGGGCGAGGACCCGATGTCGGTGGTCGACTCGCGGCTGCGGGTGCACGGCCTGCAGGGGCTGCGCGTGGCCGACGCCTCGGTAATGCCGGTGCTGACCACCGGCAACACCAACGCGCCGACCATCATGATCGGCGAGAAGGCGGCGGCGATGATCCTGGAGGATGCGCGCACCGGGTGACGTATCAGGTGCACAACCTGCGGTTCCCGAACGCATTCGGGCACGTTACGCTCATCGGGAGGGCTGCATGGCAGCCGGAAACATCATCGGGAACGAACGTGCGACACCTTGCCCCGTTGCTCATCCTGCTTGCCGTCCTGGCAACCGCCGCGCCGACGCGGGCGCAGAACGCGCCGGATTTCATCGGCAACAACACCGGCTTTGTCGAGGACACGATGCGTCAGGTCCGCGCGCATCTCCCGAAGGCGAAGCTCTCCGACGGGACCAACGTTCCGCCGGAGACCAGCGCGGAGCTGAAGACCCCGATCCTGTCCCTCGCAGAGGGCAAGCGGGTCATGAACATGGGAATCCTGACCGCGCACGCCCAGTTCTGCGACCTGAACTGGCGCGAGGCCTACGCCGGCTTCATGCGCGGCGAAAGGGCCAAGCGCATCTGGAGCGAGAAGCAGCTCGCCTATATCGGGCTTCTGCATGGCGCCACGCAGGGTAATGCGCATGCCAGTCTTGCAGGCAAGGGGAAGTGCGACGCGGCCCTGCGGAACAACGTCGCCTCGTCGCTGAAATAGCGGCAGCGGTAAGCAGGCGAGCCGGTCGCGGCGCGCCCTCGCGGACGATGATCCAGGAACAATGACCCGGGCCGGCGCTTCGTCTAAGCTGTCCCACCCGCCGCGCCATTGCCCACCGGAGCACCGCCATGAACGCCGACCGCCTCCGGCGCCCGCTGCTGACCGCCCTCGCCCTGGCCGCCGCCCTTGCACTCGGCGGCTGCTTCGAGGATTCCAAGGCCGAGATCGTCAAGAAGGCGGAGAACGTCACCAGCAAGGACGAGTTGCGCAAGGCGCTCGGCGACCCCGACACCCTGAACAAGGCCGGGCCGCTGGAGGAGTGGATCTACAACGCCTCCGACGGGGTCGTGCGCTTCCCGATCCTGGCCGACCGGGTCGGGCCGGTGGTGACCGGCGACAAGCCGACGAAGTAGTTGCCGCGGAGACCTCCCGTGCGGGTACCGGTCGATATCAACGACAGTTGGATCCAGGACCTCGACCGCCTGGCGAAGCGGCAGGGCCGGCCGCGCGCAGCGCTCATTCGGGAGGCCATCGCCGACTATTTGCGGCGATACGGTGAGCAGGGCATCGACGATGCCTTCGGTCTACGGGGTCACCGCAAGATCGACGGCCTCGCCTATCAAGACACGGTTCGTAGCGAATGGTGACGGCGAACTGCGCGCCTTGACCCTCCCCCATCCCTGCCGCCTGACTATCGCGCCGTCCCCCGCCCTTCGTCCGAGGATCCTCGCCATGCCCTTCGACTACGCCCCATTCCTGCGCGCCGACCTGCCGGCACCCGCCGGCCGCTTCGGCGGTTTCCCGAAGTACAACTTCGTCGGCGGCCACAACGATGCCGGCAGCGTGCCGGTCGCCGACCTCGCGGCCGCCGCCGCGGCAGTGCTGATGCGCGAGGGGCACACGCTGGCGACCTACGGCCTCGACAGCGGCCCGCAGGGCTACCGGCGGCTGCGCGAGGGGGTGGCCGTGCACCTCGCCGCGAAGGCGGGGCTCACCTGTGCCGCCGACGACATCCTGGTGACCTCCGGCTCGTTGCAGGCGCTCGACCTGGTGAATGCCGCCTTTGTGGCGCCCGGCGACACGGTGATCCTGGAGGAGGCCTGCTACAGCGGTGCTATGACCCGGCTGAAGAAATGCGGTGCGGCCTACATCGGCGCCCCGGTCGACGGCGACGGCATCCGCATGGACGCGCTGTCCAACATCCTCGACGGCCTGAAGGCCAAGGGCACGCGGCCGAAATTCGTCTACACCATCCCCACCGTGCAGAACCCGACCGGCTCGGTGATGCCGGTCGAGCGCCGGCTGGAGCTGCTGCGGCTCGCCGCCGCCCATGGCATCCCGATCGTCGAGGACGACTGCTACGCCGACCTGATCTGGGACGGCGATCGGCCGAATGCGATCAAGGCGCTGCCGGGCGGCGACCGGGTCGTCTATTGCGGCTCGTTCTCCAAGTCGATCGCGCCGGCGCTGCGCGTCGGCTACATCGTCGCCGACTGGCCGGTGCTGAGCCGCATGCTGCCGCTGAAGACCGACGGCGGCACCGGCGCGCTGGAGCAGATGGTGCTGGCCGAGTACCTCGCCGGCCCGTTCGACGCGCATGTCGCCGCACTGGTCGGCACGCTGAAGGCCAAGTGCGCGGCGATGATGGAGGCGGTCGACCGCGAGTTCGGCGCCGCCGCCGAGTTCGCGGTGCCGAAAGGCGGCATCTTCCTGTGGGTGACGCTGCCGGAGGCGGTCGACACGGCGAAGCTGTTCAAGGCGGCCGGCGCCGAGGGCGTGGCGATCAACCCGGGCGGCGAGTGGTCGGCGGACGCCGCCGACGGCGCGCGCCGGCTGCGGCTGTGCTTCGCCAATCCGTCGGTCGAGCAGATCCGCGAGGGCGTGGCGAAGCTCGCCGAGATCTGCCACCGCGAGTTCGGGGTGCCGGCGCGCAGCGGCAACGTCGGGCGCGGCGGCTGAGCCAGCAGGGCCCATGCTACCAGCGCCGGTTCAGCCGGTTCCAGCGGTATAGCAATGCTGCGAAGCCGTTGTAGGCCCAGCGCAGCAGCGTGCGGACCACCGGTAGCCGGCTGAAGCGGGCGAGCCCGCCCTGCCCCGGCGTGATCGCCCACAGCGCCTCGAACGCCTCGGCGCCGACCCGGGTGTCGCCGGCGGCGTCGACCACATGCAGCCGCTCGCGCACGAACTCCAGATCGGCGCCGATCTCGGCGGCGCGCGCGGCGTCGGCATGCACGTCGATCCACTCGACCTCGGCAGCGCAGCCCTGGAGCCGGTCGCGCTGGCCGGCGATGCCGGCAGCGCACACCGGGCAGGCGCTGTTGTAGTAGACCTTGGTCTTCGACACCGTCGGCAGTTCGTGCTCGACCAGCGAGTCGACGAAGGCCTGATCATCGTCCGCACCAGCGCTACTGGCCACCGCGAGGGACTGGCGCTGCGCCTCGGCGCGGAACGTCGGCGAGCGAACATCGGCAACAGCGCTTTGCGCCGACCGAAGCGCGGCGGGGTCGACGTGATCGTCCGGTTCCTCCGTTGACGCACTCGATGGCCGGAACGCCGAGGTCATCACGCTTCTCCATGAGACGCCGGCAGACGCTATCGTGTTCCGGTGCCGTTCGCCAGATCACGCCCCACCCGCAGGCCCGCCAACACCGCGAGCGTCCTCAGCATGCCGTCTTCCGCAACGTTGCCCGAAACGTCCCGCAGCATCGGCAGGTGGCAACTGGGCACGTTGGGGTGACGGTGATGCTCCTCATGCAGGTTGAAGTTGAGATCACACAGGAACACCCGGTCGAGCAGCGTCGGCGCGTGGCTGCGCACGAAGCCCGGCTGCAACACGCTATTAGACACGCCGTGTTCGACCATGCCGCGAAGCTGGCTGAAGAACAACCCGAACGTCGCCGCCGACAGCGGCGGGAGCAGTGCCGCCCAGGGATGACGGCCGCCGCCGGTCACGGTCAGGATGACCGCCGCCTGCACGCCGAGAACCAGCAGGATCCGGCCGTCGCGCACCATCCGCCCCAGGTTCGCCGGGTGCAGCACGCTCTCGGTGAACACATCCCGGAGGTTCCAGCCGAGCAGCGGGCGGACAACGTGCCAGACGAAGGCGGCACGCCCCAAGGCACCAATGCCGAGGTAGTGGAAGCCTTGCGGGTCACCGGGTCGACCGTAAGTCCGATGGTGATCGAGATGCAGCCGCCGGAATGCGACGAAGTCGATTCCGCAGAGGGCGCCGAGCGCCTCGCCGACTGCCCGGTTCACGCTGCGCCGCCGGAACAGGGTGGCGTGCAGGCAGTCGTGCATCACGATGGTCAGACGGTACAGCAGCAACCCGATCGCCGGCGCCAGCAGCGATGGCAGCCACGGCGACAAGCCCGCGAGTTGCGGCACCAAGGCGTAGAGAGCCAGGAGCGGCAGCAGATTGCGCAGCAGACCGGCGACGCCGTAGCGGTCGGAAGGCTGGTTCCACTCCGGCCGGAATGCCAAGGGCCCCTCAGCTCCCCCTGAGCGTCGACCAGAACCGCACCGGCGCGCCGGCCGGCGTGCCCAGCACCTCGTCGTCCTTCATTACCAGCCGGCCGCGCAGCACGGTGGCGATCGGCCAGCCGGTGACCCGCATGCCGGCGAACGGCGTCCAGCCGCATTTGCTGGCGATCCAGGCGTCGGTGATCTCGCGCTCGGCCTTCAGGTCGACCAGCGCCAGGTCGGCGTCCCAGCCCATGGCGATGCGGCCCTTGCCGGCGATGCCGTAGATCCGGTGCGGCCCGGCCGAGGTCAGGTCGACCAGCCGGGCAAGGCTGAGCCGGCCCTTGCTCAGGTGGTCGAGCAGCAGCGGCAACGCGGTCTGCACCCCGGTCATGCCGGACGGGCTCGACGGATACGGCCGCGCCTTCTCCTCCAGGGTGTGCGGCGCGTGGTCGGAGCCGATCACGTCGATGGTGCCGTCGGCGATCGCCCGCCACAGCGCCGCGCGGTGCCGTTCGTCGCGGACCGGCGGGTTCATCTGCGCCTTGCTGCCGAGACGCTCGTAGCACTCGGGTGCGGCCATGGTGAGGTGGTTCAGCGTGGTCTCGACGGTCGCCACGTCCTTGTGGCCGGCGAGGAACTCCAGCTCCTCGGCCGAGGTGACGTGCAGCACGTGCACCGGGCGGCCGGCCTCGGTGGCGAGGCGCACGATGCGCTGGGTGGCGCGCAGCGCCGTGGTCTCGTCGCGCCAGACCGGGTGGGCGCGCGGATGCGCCGCCTCCTTGGCGATGTGCTGGCGCTCCTTGAGGCGGTCCTCGTCCTCGGCGTGGACGGCGACCCGGCGCCGGCCGTTCGCCAGGATGCGGGCCAGCAATTCGTCCTTGTCGGCCAGCAGCGAGCCGGTCGAGGAGCCCATGAACACCTTGACCCCGGCGCAGCCCGGCAGCCGCTCCAGTTCGGCGAGGTTGGCGACGTTGTCCTCCGAGCCGCCGACGAAATAGGCGTGGTCACACCAGGCACGGCCGGCCGAGCGGGCCAGCTTGTCCTCCAGGTCGAGCTTGTGCAGCGTCAGCGGCGAGGTGTTCGGCATCTCGAAGAACGCCGTCACCCCGCCCTTCACCGCCGCCTTGCTGCCGCTGGCGATGTCCTCCTTGTGCTCCAGGCCGGGCTCGCGGAAATGCACCTGGGTGTCGATCACGCCGGGCAGCACGTGCAGGCCTGCGGCGTCCAGGGTCTCGGCGGTTGCCGCTGCCCCGAGATTGCCGAGGGCGGCGATGCGGCCGCCGCGCACGCCGATGTCGATGGCCTCGGGCCCGTTCGGCGTCACCACCGTGCCGCCCCGCACCACCAGGTCGAAACTGTCTGCCATGCCGGCCTCCCGAGCTATCCGCGCCCGCAGCATAGCGGCGGCGGCCGGCCCGGCAACCGCCAGAACGACTGCTCAGAGCGGCTTGCCCCTGACCTTGTCGCGCAGCGCCGTCAGGTCGTCCCGGTCGATCACGTAAGGGTGGATGGCCAGCGCCTGCTCGAAGGCCGCCAGCGCCTCGGCCGGCCGGCCCTGCGCCAGCCGCACCAGCCCGAGGCCGGACAGCGCGCCGAAATGTCGCGGCTCCAGGCTCAGCGTGCGGGCGATGTCCGCGGCCGAGCCGTCCAGGTCGCCGAGGCCATAGCGCAGCGTCGCCCGCTTGTTCCACCCTTCCGCGAATTCGGGCGCCAGCCGCACCACCACGTCGAAGGCGCGCAGGGCATCGTGGGGCAGGCCGCGCGCCAGCATGGCGAGGCCGCGGCGCATCGTCTCGGCGACCTCGCCCGGCCGGCCGCTATCCAGCCAGATCGCCCAGATCCGCCCCTCCAGCTGCTCGGCCCGCTCGTCGCTGCGGGCGGCCGCCAGCGCGGCGAACAGCGCCGGCAGGCGGGAATCCCGCTGGTCGGCAGAGGCCGCGGCACTCCAGCCCAGTGCCCACAATACGACTGCCGCCAGCATCCGCCGGCACCGCCTTGCCATCCCCTTCCCCCGCCGTTGTCGATCCTGCCGTCACGGTTGTGCAGAAACCGAACGTTAACCTTTGAAGGTCAAGCTAGGATCAGAAAAAAGGGCTTCGGGAGGAGTCGACCATGAAGATCGGAGCGCGGCCCGGCCGCGACAGCGCGGGCACGGAGCCCGCCGGCACTTGCCTGCCCTCGCACGTTCATCCGCACGGCCCCCGCCGTCGCAACCGGAACGCCTGAGGGAGGGCGGAGAATGACCGCGATTGAAACGAGCGCCGACGCCGCTCACGCCGGGCGCCGGATCCGTTTCGGCATAGGGCCGCGCCTGTACACGGCGTTCGGCGCGACGACGGCGCTGACGGTGATCGCCGCCGGGATCGCCTGGTTCGCCTTCGAGAACGTGCGCGGCACCCTGGACAACGTCGCCCAGCGCGCGGTTCCGGTGCTGGCCAGCAGCCTGCAGCTGGCCGCCGAATCGGCCACGGCCGCGGCGATGGCCCCCAATATCATCTCGGCGACGACCGAGGAGGCGCGCGATGGCGCCCGCGCCGAAATGGAGAAGAGCCTCGCCGCCGTCGACAGTACGACGGCGACGCTGACCCGGTTCGACACCGCGGCCGGCGAGGTGATCCGGCCGCTGGCCGCCGGGCTGCGCGCCGAGCTGGACTCCCTCGACGCGGCGGTGCGGCGGCGCGAGAGCGCGCGCGGCGATCTCGCCACGGTGATCGGCCAGGCGCTGGACGCGCATGCCGCCTTCCTGAGCGAGACGCGTCCCCTCGTCGATGCCGCGACCGACGGCATGACGGCCGCCAGCGAGGCGACGATCGACGAGGTTTCGGCCACCATCGACACCCTCGTCCAGAAGGAGGTCGCCGCACTGCAGGCGACCCTGACGCTGTCCAGCGAGGGGCAGCGGCTGATGGGCATCATGGCGCGCTCGGCACGCATCGAGTCCATCGAACTGCTCGATGCCGAGGAACTGGCGTTCGGCCATGCCGCGATCGACATGCGCAAGATCATCGACCTCCTGCCGAAGTCGAAGGAGGGCGAGGCCCTGGCAGCGCTCGCCAACAAGCTGATCGCCTACGGCTTCGGCGAGCGCTCGGTGTTCGCGATCCGCAAGGGTGAGCTGACCTGGGCGGACCTGACGCCGGAGCAGTACGAGGCGGTGCAGCAGCATCGCAAGTCGTTCGACAGCGAGATCGTCGACATCGCGCGTGCCTTTGACGATGCGGTGAAGCCGGTGGTCAATACCGCCCGCATCGGCCTGATCGGCGGCAGCAGCGACCTGTCCGACAACCTGGAGGACCGCATCACCGATCTGGTCGAGAAGGACATCGCCGGGCTGCGGCAGATGCTGGAGACCCTGGCCGAGGCCAACCTGGTGATCGGCCAGATGAGCGCCGCCGCCGGTGCCCCCGACGACGAGCGCCTGGCGACGCTGAAGGGCGGCTTCCGCCGGTCGGCGGAGACGCTCACCGAGCTGGCGACGGAACTCGAGGAGCGGGACGGCCTGGCCTCCATGGTCGGCAAGCTGCGGGTGCTGGTCGACCTCGGCACGCGCGAGGACAACGTGTTCGAGCGCCGGCGCGCGGTGCTGGCCGAGGAGACGGCCGCAGCGGCGGCCCTGGCCTCGGCGCAGTGGCTTGCCGGGCAGTTCGACAAGGTCGTCGACGGCCAGGTGGCCGCGGCGCTGGAGTCGGCGCAGCGCGAGTCGGCGGCGGCGTCGCAGGCGGTCGATCGCAGCGAGCTGACGCTGGCGGCGATCGCCGGAGCCAGCGTCGTGATCGCCTTCCTGATCGGCATCCTGGTGGTCAACCGCCAGGTGGTTCGCCGGCTGCTGCGTCTCGCCGACACCATGCTGGTGATCGCCGGCGGCAACCACCGCGTGGAGGTCGACGCCGGCGGTCACGACGAGATCACCCAGATGGCCAGCGCGGTCGCGGTGTTCCGCGACAACGCCATCGAGATGGAGCGGATGCGCGAGGACCAGGTTGCCGCCGAGCGGCGGGCCTCGGAAGAGCGCCAGACCCAGCGCGTGCAGCTGGCCGACGCCTTCGAGAGCCGGGTCAAGGGCATCGTCGACCGGCTCGGCACGGCGGCGCGCGAGATGACCGGCAACGCCCAGGCGATGACCGGCGGTGCCGCCCAGGTGCGCGACCGCTCGGTCGACGGTGCCGCCGCGGCGCAGCAGACATCGGCAAACGTGCAGACCGTCGCCTCGGCGGCGGAGGAACTGTCGGCCTCGATCCGCGAGATCTCCTCCAAGATCGCGCAATCCTCGACCCGCGCCCGCGAGGCCGCCGACCAGGCCGAGACCACCAACCGGCTGGTCGAGGCCCTGGAGCAGGCGGCCGGCCGCATCGATACCGTGGTGACCCTGATCCAGAACATCGCCGAGCAGACCAACCTGCTGGCGCTGAACGCCACCATCGAGGCGGCCCGCGCCGGCGAGGCCGGCCGGGGCTTCGCGGTGGTTGCCGGCGAGGTCAAGAGCCTGGCCGGGCAGACCGCCAAGGCGACCGACGAGATCACCCAGCAGATCCGGGAAGTGCAGGACGGCGTGGCGTCGGCGGTGGTGGCGATCCGCGGCGTCGCCGGGGCGATTCGCGAGATCGACGGCTACGTCACGGCGATCGCCGGCGCGGTCGAGGAGCAGGATGCCTCGACCCAGGAGATCGCCCGTTCCAGCCAGGACGCCGCCGAAGGCACCAGCGAGGTGTCGCGCACCATCGAGGGCGTCTCGTCGGTTGCCAACGACACCGGCATGCAGGCCGAGGCGGTGCTGTCGGCCGCCCAGGCCCTGGCCGGCGACGCCGACCTGCTCGACAAGGAGGTCACCGACTTCCTCAATCAAGTACGCGGACGGAACGGCAATGGCCGATGATCCGAGCGCGTCCACTCCGCCTTCGTCCGCCGATCCCCGGGGAGAGAGACATGAACCAGCAAATCACGGCTCCGGCGGATCGGATCGGCCGATGAAGACGCGCTTCGGCATCGGCCCGCGCCTGTACCTGTCGTTCGGCGCGATGACGCTGCTCACCGTGGTCGCCGCGGGGATCGCGGCACTGGCCTTCTCGGAGGTCGGCCGGACCCTCGGCGACGTCACCGACCGCTCGCTGCCGGCGGTCACCGCCACGCTTCGGCTAGCGGTCAACTCGGCCAACGTCGCGGCGACCGCGCCGGGCCTGATCTCGGCGGAGACCGAGGAAGGACGCAGCGCCGTCAAGGCGCAGATGAGCGCCAGCCTCGGCGCCATCGACGCCGAGTTGCGGAAGATCGCCGAGACCGACGCCGCCGCCGCCACCGAGTTGCGCGGTCTCGCCACCGGGCTGGGGGAGCGCCTGACACAGCTGGAGGCGGCGGTCGCCGCGCGGGAGGCGGGGAGCCAGAGCCTCGCGGCCGCCCGCCGGAGCGTCATCGAACTGCATGAGCGCTTCCTCGCGGCGATCCTGCCGCAGGTGGACGAAGCGAACTACACGCTGATCGAGTCCGGCGGTGCCACGGTCGACGAGGCGGGAGCCACGATCGAGCGGCTGGTCGCCGACGAGGTCGGCAAGCTGCGCAATGCCATGAACCTGTCTGCCGACGGACAGCGGCTGATGGGCATCATGTCACGCACCGGGCGGATCGACGACCTATCGGTGGTGGACGTCCAGGAACGCGAGTTCGCCGCGGTATCGGCGCGCATGGTCGAGACCATGGCCAAGCTCCCGGACACCGCCGACGCGCAGGCTCTCGCCGGCTTCGCCGAACTGCTGATGCTGTATGGTGACGGCAAGACCTCGGTGTTCAATCTTCGCCGCGCCGAGCTGCGGGCGTTGGAGGCGGGCGACATGGAGGCGCGCGAGGAGGCGGAGTCCATGCGCCAGGGCATCGACGACGAGGTGCTCGAACTCGGCCTCGACTTCGACAAGGCGGTCCACCCGATCGTCGAGGAGGCACGCAAGTCGCTGGAAGCCGGCAGCGCCAACCTCTCCGGCAATCTGCGGATGCGGATCGACGCCCTGGTCACCGACGACGTCGATCGGCTGGTGCAGATGCTGCGGTTGCTCGCCGACGGCAACCTTGCCGTCGGGCAGCTGAACGTCGCGGCCGGCGCCACCGACCTCCAGGCCGTCGATGCCTATCGCTCGGCTTACGAAGGTTATGCCCGCACTCTCGACCAGACCCGCCTGACCCTGGTGGCGGCCGGCGTCGACCCGACGCCGCTGGAGCCGGTCCGCGGGCTCGCGGGCGTCGCCGGCGACAACGGAATCTTCGAGCAGCGCCGGGCGGTCCTGACGCTGGAAGCCGCGGCGCTGGCCGCCCTGGCCGAGACCCAGCGCACGGCCAGCGAGTTCGACCGCACGGTCAACACCATGGTCGACCGTGCCCAGTCGACGGCGGCGACCGATGCCCGGCGGGCAACGGACGCCATCGCGCTGAGCCTGGCGATCCTCGCCGCAGTCGCAGCGGCCAGCATCCTGGTCGGCATCGCCATCGGCTGGCTGGTCGTCAGCCGGGCGGTGGTCCGCCGCCTGCACCGGCTGGCCGACACCATGCGGGCCATCGCCGGCGGCAACCACCATGTCGAGGTCGACACCCGCGGCAGCGACGAAGTCACCGAGATGGCCAGCGCTGTCGCGGTGTTCCGCGACAATGCCATCGAAATGGAGCGGATGCGCGAGGACCAGGTCGCCGCCGAGCGGCGGGCCTCGGAAGACCGCCAGACCCAGCGCGTGCAGCTGGCCGACGCCTTCGAGAGCCGGGTCAAGGGCATCGTCGACCGGCTCGGCACGGCGGCCCGCGAGATGATCGGCAACGCCCAGGCGATGACCGGCGGTGCGGCGGACGTTCGCGACCGCTCGGTCGACGGCGCCACCGCGGCGCAGCAGACATCGGCAAACGTGCAGACCGTCGCCTCGGCGGCGGAGGAGCTGTCGGCCTCGATCCGCGAGATCTCCTCCAAGATCGCGCAATCCTCGACCCGCGCCCGCGAGGCCGCCGACCAGGCCGAGACCACCAACCGCCTCGTCGAGGCCCTGGAGCAGGCGGCCGGCCGCATCGACACCGTGGTGACCCTGATCCAGAACATCGCCGAGCAGACCAACCTGCTGGCGCTGAACGCCACCATCGAAGCGGCTCGCGCCGGCGACGCCGGCAAGGGCTTCGCGGTGGTGGCCGGCGAGGTCAAGAGCCTGGCGGGGCAGACCGCCAAGGCGACCGACGAGATCACCCAGCAGATCCGGGAAGTACAGGACGGCGTGGCGTCGGCGGTGGTGGCGATCCGCGGTGTCGCCGGGGCGATCCGCGAGATCGACGGCTACGTCACGGCGATCGCCGGCGCGGTCGAGGAGCAGGACGCCTCGACCCAGGAGATCGCCCGTTCCAGCCAGGACGCCGCCGAAGGCACCAACGAGGTCACCCGCACCATCGAGGGCGTGTCGGCGGTCGCCAACGACACCGGCGTCCAGGCCGAGGCGGTGCTGTCGGCCGCCCAGGCCCTGGCCGGTGACGCCGACCTGCTCGACAAGGAGGTCACCGACTTCCTCGACCAGGTGCGCGGCCGCAGCGCGCAGGGCGGGCGGTAGGCAGGTTGACCGGGCGGTGGTCCGCCCGTCGCGGTCTGGATCCCGGGTCTGCGCTGCGCTCCCCCCGGGATGAGGAGTATGGTTAGGCACTCAAAACACCTGATCCCGGCCGCAGCGGCGAAGCCGCGGAGAGCCGGGATCCACCAGCTACTCCCAGGCCTGGATACCTCCGCTATCCGCGAAGCGACGCCCCTCACCCGTGCCGCGGCAGCGTCACGGTGACCTCCAGACCGTGCGGCGTCGCCGTCGCGAAGCCGAGGGTGCCGCGGTGGGCGCGGATCACCTCGTCGGCGATGGTGAGGCCGAGGCCGCTGCCGCCGGTCTCGCGGTTGCGCGACGCCTCAAGCCGCACGAACGGTCGCAGCGCCGCCTCGACCTGCCCGGGCGGGATGCCGGGGCCGTTGTCCGACACCACGACGCGGATCGCCTCGGCGGTCTCGGCGACGGTCACCCGCACGACGGTCGCGTATTTGCAGCCGTTGTCGATCAGGTTGGCGAAGGCGCGGCGGATCGCGACCGGCTGGCAGGCCGCGTGGGCGTGGTCGGGGCCGTCATAGGCGACGGTGCAGCCGGCGTCGGCCGCCGTGTCGCAGATGCTGATCAGCAGCGATGCGAGGTCCACCGTGCTCGTCGGCTCCTTGCTGAGCTGGTGGCTGGCGAAGGTCAGGGTGGAGCTGACGATCGCCTCCATCTCGCCGATGTCGGCCAGCACCAGCCGCCGCTGTTCCGGGTCCGGCAGGTACTCGGCGAACAGCCGCAGCCGGGTCAGCGGCGTGCGCAAATCGTGCGAGATCGCCGCGACCATCTGCAGGCGGTCGTCGACGAAGCGTTTCAGGCGATGCTGCATGTCGTTGAACGAGGCCGCGATCGCCTGCAGCTCCGGACTTCCGCGTGTCTCAAGCAGCGTCGGCTCGCGATCCCGGCCAAGCCGCTCGGCCGCGGCGGAAAGCTCGGTCAGCGGCCGCACGATGCCGCGCGCGACCCACACCGACAGGCCGCAGATCAGCAGCACGACCGCCAACGGCACCAGGAGGTTGCGGACCAGTCGCGCGTTCTCCAGCCCGTCGCTCTTCGGCGCGATCGCAAGCCAGCCGCCGGACGACAGCCGGACCGCGATCCGCAGATGCTCGACCACCATCTTGTCCTGGTGATCGTCCAGGATGTGGGTGATCAGCGCCGGGATGCCGTCGAGCACGACCACGATCGGCGTCAAAGCGCGGTCAGGGCCGTCGGTGTCCCCGGTGCGGATCTGCACGTCCTCGAGCGGCACACCGAGGCGGCTGGCGAGCTCGCTGCGGAACGACCCGAATGCCGTCTGCTCCCAATGGCTGGTGATCGGCTGCTCGGCGACCGCCGTGAAGTCGAGCCAGCCGAGGGTCGCCAGTTCCGACAGGGCGGCCGCCCGCTCGGCAGGGGCGCTCCGCGCCGTCCGCTGCGCCGCGTCGACCACGGTGTCGGCCAGCCAGCCGCGCTCGAACACCAGGATGTCGGGCGGGCCGACCAGAGACTGCAGCAGTTCGTCCGTCGCCACCGTCGCGAACATCGTCAGCACGATGACGAGGCCGATCCGCGGTGCCAGGCGCAGTCGGGACCAGAACGGTATGCGCATCGGCCGGCTAGCCCCTTTGCTCGGTCATCGCTCACCACCCGCCCGTGCGGACGGGAATGACGTCGGCGGTGAAGAAGTATCCCTCGTTCCGGATCGTCTTGATCAGGGCGGGCTCCTGCGGATTCGCCTCGATCTTGCGGCGCAGCCGGCTGATCTGGACATCGATGCTGCGGTCGTAGGCCTGGCTCGACCGGCCACGCGCGAGGTCGAGGAGCTGGTCACGGTTCAGCACGCGTTGCGGATGCTCGAGGAAGGCCAGCAGCAGGTCGAACTCGCCGCTGGTGAGGTCAGTCAGCGCGCCGTCGGGGGAGGTCAGCGTCCGCCGGCTGGCATCCAGCGTCCAACCCTCGAAACGATAGGCGGCACTGCCCTGGCGCTGCGGCATGCTGCTGCTCGCCAGCATGCGGCGGGTGACCGCACGGATGCGGGCGAGCAGCTCGCGCGGGTTGAACGGCTTCACGACGTAGTCGTCGGCACCGATCTCCAGCCCGATGATGCGGTCGGTTTCGGCATTCATCGCCGTCAGCAGGATGATCGGCACCGGGCTATCCGCCCGCATCCGCCGGCACAGCGACAGCCCGTCCTCGCCCGGCATCATGATATCGAGCACGATCACGTCGATCCTGGCGTCCGCATAGACCTGGAACATCTCCCGGCCGTTGCCCGCCTGGCTGACACGCAGACCATGGTCGACGAGGAACCGCGCGAGCATCGTGCGGATGCGGTGGTCGTCGTCGACCACGAGGACATGCGTCCCGCCGCCCGGGGTGCTGCCGCTCTGGGTGTTGCCGCTCTGGCTCAATGGGTCGCTCCGTCCACTCCCGATAATAGCCGGTTCGCGCGCGGCCACTGCTGCATCGCAACATTCTGAAACACTTCGATACGGTGTCGACACGCGTCGCGCGCCACCGCTGTGTAACCTCCCGGCGAAACCACAGCGAACGGATCTGCGACATGAAGCTCCACTCGACGGCGACGGGAATCGGCATGGCCACGCGGCTGCTCGCGATCGGCGGCCTGGCCCTCGCGGGCGCCCCTGGTGCTGCGGCGCAGGAGCCGGAGCCCGCCTGGCAGATCGGGATCGGCGCCGGCGCCATGGTCCAGCCGGACTACGAGGGCAGCGATGACTACGAGATTTCACCGCTGCCGATGATCAACATCAGCTACCGGGACCGCATCTTCCTGGATGGGCCGATGCTCGGCGCCAATCTGCTGAACCTGGAGGGCCCGCGCCCGGGCGACAAGTTGCAGGCCGGCCCGCTGCTGCGCTGGCAGATGGGCCGCGAGCAGGACGACAACGACGCGCTCCGCGGGCTCGGCGACGTCGACGGCTCGTTCGAGGTCGGCGGCTTCGTCAGCTATGGGCTCGGCCCGTTCTCGGCCGGGCTGACCGCCATGCAGGACGCCGGCGACGGCCACGAAGGCCTGACCGTCGAACTGGAGGGCGGCTACGAGCACAGCTTCGACGAGAGCTGGTCGATGCGGGCCGAGATCTCGACCACCTGGGCCGACGACAGTTACACCAAAGCCTACTTCGGCATCGACGCGGCGCAAGCGGCGCGCAGCGGCTATCGGCAGTACAGCCCCGGGGCCGGTTTCAAGGACATAGGGGTGTCCGTCGGCGTCGACTACGCGCTGAGCGACAACTGGGCGATCACCGGCCAAGTCGGCTACACCCGCCTCCTGGGCGATGCCGCCGACAGCCCGATCGTCGACGACGAGGGCTCGGCCAACGCATTCAGCGCCGGAATCTTCGTCGGCTACCGTTTCTAGAGCGAAGGGAGACGAGGCATGCGCATCATCGATCACGGCTGCGACTCGGCGGGGACCCTGCCGGCATTCGGCGAGGCGGCCGTCGAGACGCCGGCCAGCGCGCCGGACGGCGGCATCGAGGTCACGCCCGCGATGATCTGGGCGGCGCTGGAGGAATGGGCCGGCTTCGACGAAGCCCGCGACGACCTGGAGCGCTTCCTCGCCGGCGTCTACCGGGTGATGGAGACGGTGCGCCGCGAAGCCGCGGGAGCGCATATCCCGGCGGTCACCTACGCTGACCTGCGGTATCTGCCGTAGGTGTCGGAGGCAGCCGCTCGATGGTGCCGTCCGGAAGCTGGCGGTACATTCCTTCGCGGTCCGCGTGATAGGTCGGCAAACCTGCAGCATGGGCACGGGCTACTGCCTGCCGGCACGCCTCCTTCAGGCCCTCGTCGTAGCTTTCCGGCATGTCGAAGAATTTCATCTCACCGGCCTCCCGGCGCTTCGGCCCCTGCCCGCAGCGCCGCCGGCCTCGGACCGCCGGTCGCCCAGTCCAGCAGCTGCACGGTGTGGACCACCGGGATCGTCGTACCGCCGCCGATCTGCGACATGCAGCCGATGTTGCCGGTGGCGATGACGTCGGGCGCGGTGCTCTCGATGTTGCGCACCTTGCGGTCGCGCAGGCGCCGGGCGATCGCCGGCTGCAGCAGGTTGTAGGTGCCGGCCGAGCCGCAGCACAGATGCCCCTCCGGCACCGCCTTCACCGTGAAGCCGGCGGCGCCGAGCAGCGTCTGCGGCAGCGTCTTGATCTTCTGGCCGTGCTGCATCGAGCAGGCGGAGTGGTAGGCGACGGTCAGCCCGGAGGGTGCCGCCGGTGCCGCCAGGCCGAGGCCCTCGGCGAACTCGGTGATGTCGCGGGCCAGCGCCGCGACCGCCGCCGCCCGATCGCGCCACTCCGGGTCCTCGCGCAGCATGAAGCCGTAGTCCTTGACCGTGGTGCCGCAGCCGGACGCGTTGATGACGATGGCGTCCAGCCCGTCGCCGCCGCCTTCGGCGGTCTCGCGCCACCAGGCGTCGACATTGGCCTTCACCGAGGCCAGCGCGTCGTGCTCGCGGCCCATGTGGTGGGCGAGCGAGCCGCAGCAGCCGGCCGCCTGCGGCACCACCACCTCGACACCATGGCGGGTCAGCAGCCGGATCGTGGCGTCGTTGATGGCGGGATCGAGCACCCGCTGCGCGCAGCCGGCCAGCAGCGCCACCCGCCCCCGCCGCTCCCCGGCGGCCGGGAAGATGCCGGGGCGGTCTAGATCGGAGCGCGGCGGGATCGTCTTCGGCGCCAGCTCCAGCATCGCTTTCAGCCGGCCGCCCATCGCATCGCCGGCCAGCGACGCGAACGGCCGCGCCAGGCGTGCGGCCTGCAGGGCCGCGCGGAACAGCCCCGGCCGCGGCAGCAGGTTCGCCAGCACGGCGCGCAGCATGCGGTCGAGGAACGGGCGGCGGTAGGTCTTCTCGATGTGGGTTCGGGCGTGGTCGACCAGATGCATGTAGTGCACGCCGGACGGACAGGTGGTCATGCAGGACAGGCAGGACAGGCAACGGTCGATGTGCCGGACCTCCTGCTCGCCCGCCGGCCGGTCGTTCTCCAGCATGTCCTTGATCAGGTAGATGCGGCCGCGTGGGCTGTCGAGCTCGTCGCCGAGCAGGACGTAGGTCGGGCAGGTCGCCGTGCAGAAGCCGCAATGCACGCAGCTGCGCAGGATCTGGTTGGCGACCGCGATGTCGGGGTCGGCGAGTTGGGCCAGGGTGAAGTTGGTCTGCATGGTCCCGCCCTACACCCCCGCCGTCATCCGTCCGGGGTTCAGCACGCCCAGCGGGTCGAAGCTCGCCTTGATCCGTGCCGCCAGCGCCGCCACGCCCGGATCCTGCGGCTGGAACACCGGCACCGCCGCGCGCACCGCCTCGCCGGCGCGCACCAGCATGGCATGGCCGCTCGCCGCCCCCGCCACCGCGCCGCGCACCACGCCGGCATGAGCGTCGGCGGCCGGCGGCAGCGCCAGCCAGACCAGGCCGCCCGCCCAGTCGTAGTAGTAGTCGACCGCCTCCACGGCCGAGCGGATCGCCAGCACGACCGCCGGGCCGGCCATCGGCGGCAGCGACAGCCGCCACACCACCCGCTCGAAGGGGGCGGCCAGCGGCTCGACGTCGCGCACCGCCCGCCACAGGTCGCGGCTCAGATACCCCTCGACGGCGCCCATGGTCCCGCCGAACGCCGCCAGCTCGGCCTCCAGAGCTGCGGCCCGCGCCGCCACCGACGGGCCGAAGCCCTCCAGGCGGATGCAGGTCGCCGGTCCCGAGACGTCGCCGGCGCCGATGGCGATCGGCAGGTGTGCCGCCGACGATACCTCGTGCGGCGAGCCGAGTGCGGCACTCATCAGCTTCACCGCGACCTCCTCGCCGAGGCCGGAGATCACCAGGGTGGTCTCGGTCTCGGGGGCCGGCAGCACCTTGAAGGTCAGCTCCGTCAGCGCCGCCAGCGTGCCCCAGGAGCCGGTGACGATCTTGCTGAGATCGTAGCCGGTGACGTTCTTCACCACCCGGCCGCCCGACTTCACGGTCTCGCCGCGGCCGGTGACGGCGGAGAAGCCCAGCAGGTGGTCGCGCGCCGCCCCGGCCTTGATGCGCCGCGGCCCGGCGAGGTTGCAGGCGAACACCCCGCCGATCGAGCCCTGCCCGGCCTCGCCGGTCAGCAGCTTGCCCAGGTCGATCGGCTCGAAGGCCAGCATCTGCCGGTTCTCGGCCAGCAGCGCCTCGATTTCGGCCACCGGCGTGCCGGGACCGGCCTGGCACACCAGTTCCTCGGGCTCGTACAGCGAGACGCCGGCCAAGGCCGACAGGTCGAGGGTGTGCGCCGTCTGCATCGGCCGCCCGGCGGCGCGCTTGCTGCCGCGCGACAGGATCTCCAGCGGGGTTTCCTGGGAGACCGCGGCGGCGACGACGTCCTGCACCTGGGCGGCGGTGTCGGGGCGGAAGATGGTCATCGGTGGCGCTCCGCCCGCACTCTCACTGTCGTCATCCCGGACCGGGCCGCCATCGGCGGCACGGAGCCGGGACCAACCCGCCGCTTTGACGCCCGTCGCCCGGTGGGTCCCGGGTCGGCCGCGCTGGCGCGCAGCCGCCCGGGATGACGACAAGGAGGGGTAAACCCGGCGCGCATCAGAACCGCGGCAGGTCGGGGAACGGCAGCGCGCCGCCGCGCACATGCATGCGGCCGAGCTCGGCGCAGCGATGCAGGGTCGGGAACACCTTGCCGGGGTTGAGCAGGCCCTTGGGGTCCCAGGCGCATTTGACGCGCTGCTGCTGGGCGAGGTCGACCTCGTTGAACATGGTGTCCATCAGGTCGCGCTTCTCGACACCGACGCCGTGCTCGCCGGTCAGTACGCCGCCGAGCTCGACGCAGGCCCGCAGGATGTCGGCGCCGAACGCCTCGGCGCGCTCCAGCTCGCCCGGCTGGTTGGCGTCGAACAGGATCAGCGGGTGCAGGTTGCCATCGCCGGCGTGGAACACGTTGGCGACCCGCAGGCCGTAGCGCTCGCTCATCGCGGTCATGCGCGACAGGATCTCCGGCAGCTGCCGGCGCGGGATGGTGCCGTCCATGCACATGTAGTCCGGCGAGATCCGGCCGACCGCCGGGAACGCCGCCTTGCGGCCGGCCCAGAAGGCGTTGCGCTCGTCCTCGCTCGCCGAGACCCGCAGCGAGGTGGCGCCGTTGGCGGCGGCGATCTCGCGCACCCGCTCGATCAGGAAGTCGACCTCGACCTCCGGGCCGTCGAGCTCGACGATCAGCAGCGCGCCGGCGTCGCGCGGATAGCCGGCGTGCACGAAGTCCTCGGCGGCGTTGATCGCCGGGTTGTCCATCATCTCCATGCCGCCGGGCACGATGCCGGCGCCGATCACCGCGGCGACGCAGGCGCCCGCTTCCTCGCTGGAGCCGAAGCCGACCAGCAGTGCCCGCGCCGTCGCCGGCTTGCGCAGGATCCGCACGGTGACCTCGGTGACGACCGCCAGCAGTCCCTCCGAGCCGGTCAGCAGGCCGAGGATGTCGTAGCCCTCGGAATCGAGATGCTTGCCGCCGATCCGCAGCACCTCGCCGTCGATCGTCACCAGCTCGACGCCGAGCAGGTTGTTGGTGGTGAGGCCGTATTTCAGGCAGTGCACGCCGCCGGAGTTCTCCGCCACGTTGCCGCCGATCGAGCAGGCGATCTGCGAGGACGGGTCGGGCGCGTAATAGAAGCCCTGGTCCTGCACCGCATGGGTGATGCCGAGATTGGTCACCCCCGGCTGTGCCGTGACCGTGCGGTTGGCGTAGTCGATGTCGAGGATACGGTTGAACTTGCCGAGGCCCAGCAGCACCCCGTCGGCCAGCGGCAGCGCCCCGCCCGACAGCGACGTGCCGGAGCCGCGCGGCACCACCTTGACGCCGTTCGCCTGGCAATACTTCAGGATCGCCGCGACCTGTGCGGTGGTCTGTGGCAGCACCACCACCATCGGCAGTTGCCGGTACGCGGTCAGCGCGTCCGATTCGTAGGGCCGCATCTCGCGGTCGTCGGCGATCACGCCCTCGCCGGGAACGATCGCGCGCAGCGCCGCGACGATCTCGCCGCGGCGCTCCAGCACCATCCGGTCCGGCTCCGGCATCCGCATCGACGATCTCCCCGCTGGCGCGATCTTCCCCAGGCTATCGAACCCGGCAGCTTACCTTGCCTGACGGGCGCGGCATTTCAAGCCACAGGAGCGTGTCGCCACGGCGATCGGCGCTGCGAAAACACGAAAGGCGGCACGACGTTGCCGTCGGCCGCCCGTGCCCGCAGACCGGCAGGACGCGATCGTCGCCGCGGAGCCGCCGGCCCCGCGCGCGAATCAGCCCTGCCGCGCCTTGAAACGCGGATTGGTCTTGTTGATGACGAAGACGCGCCCCTTGCGGCGGATGATGCGGCAATCCTTGTGCCGCTTCTTCAGCGTCTTCAGAGAGTTGGCCACGCGCATCGGAAGTCCCCGGTATCTCGAAGAGCGCGGAACCTACTCAGGGCGCGGAGTGCTGTCAACAGCGGGCAGCGAGCCACCGCACAAGAGTTCAGCGGACCGCCGACCGGACGGCCCACGCCCTGACCTGCAGGGCGATGGTTCCGTCCTCGCGACGCGGCAGGACATCGTGCAGCCGCTCCTTCAGCTGCTGCCGCGCCCGCTCGTCGAGATTGGCGCAGTAGCCCGGCGCCGGTCCGGCACCCAGTGTGAAAGGCCGCCAGAAATCTTCGAATCCGGCGAACACCGTCGGCATCTCGATCGGCTCGCACTGGACCTCGCGCAGCCCCGCCTCGACCGCCAGCCGGGTCAGACCGTCCGGCGTGCAGAACGGGAAGCGCCGGCCCTCGCCGAGGTCGGCCGCACCCGGATCGAGCGCGATGGCCGCGTCCCAGAACGCCCGCATGAAGCCGACCCCGGCGCCGGGGTAGTCCCAGACATAGAAGGCCACGGTCCCGCCGGGGCGAGCCACCCGCTTCATCTCGGACAGCGCCTTTTCCCTGTCGGGAACGAAGTTCAGCACCAGCGCCGACGCCACGACGTCGCGAGTGGCCGCCTCCAGGGGCAGTTGCCGCGCGTCACCGGCCTGGAACCGGGTACGCCCGTCCGGCACAGCTGCGCGCGCGGCGGCAAGGAAGCCCTCGGACGGGTCGATGGCGACGAGGCTGCGCGGATCACATTGCGCGACGATCGCGGCCGACAGCGCGCCCGTGCCACACCCGACATCGAGCCAGTCCAGCCCGCGAGCCGGAGCGAGCCATTCGAGGAAGCGAGGCGCGATGCCGCGGCTCCAGCGCCCCATGTATTGTTCGTAGGCATCGCCGGCCTGCCAGGCATCATGGCGGGAATCGACCGACATCAGTCGCCTCCATCGCTTCAGCGGACCATCGATCGGTACTACACCGACGGCCCCCCGGCACCGCCAAAATGCAGACGCCTCGGCGTTGTCACAGGTGGTGTCGGGGTACAGGTGGTGTCGGGGTCACAGGCGCTGTCGGGTCACACGCCGTGTCGGGGGTCGCCGCCCGCTCCCGGGTCAACCCGCCTTCACCTCCGGCTTGATCAGGAAGAACCGGTACAGCACCAGGTCCCCGGCTTCCAGCAAGGCGGCCCGCCGCGCCCAGCGCTCGGCCTCGGCGATCAGTGCGGCGCGATGCGCCGGGTCCTCGGCCAGCGGATCGGTGCCGTCCAGCCCCTGGACGAAGCGGGCGAAGTTCTCGCGGATGTGACGGTGGTGCTCCTGGGAGCGATCCTCCATCACCCGGACGTCGAAGCCGAGGGCGGCGAACGCCTTCTCGTAATCCTGCTTCGACCACGGCGGGAAGCCGAGATCCTCGGATTCCAGCCAGGACTTGACGCGCTCCGACGGCCCGCCGTCACCCGGCAGCAGGTAGTCGGTGATGACCACCTGGCCCCAATCCTTGAGCACCGCGTGGATCGACTTCAGCAACCCGCCGCGGTCGCGGACCCCGAACATCGCCTCACGCGAGACCACGCAGTCGAAGCTCTTCGGCCGCAGGCTCAGGCTGTCGGGAGCGTAGCCGCGGACCGTCACATGGTCGCCGCCCTTCAGCGAGGCGATCACCGCGGGCGCCCAGTCGGCCAGTTCCGGGTCCATCTCGTAGCCGGTGATCCAGACCCCGAAACGCTGCGTGATCGCGGTCGCCGGGCCGCCGAGCCCGGCCGAGAGGTCGAGCACCGAGTGCACCGGCGTCAGCCCGAACGGCTTGACGATCTCAATCGCATGCTCGCCGCCCCCGGGGCTGACATGGCCCGGCCCGAACAGCCGCTGCAGGACGTCGACCCTGGCCTGGGCGTGATCCACCGCCGACAGCATCGGCATCGGCGGGATCAGCGACTCCATCGACGTCGGACGCGCCGGCTCGCCGCCGGCCTGCCAGGCGTGGTAGTCGGCGGCGTCGTAGCCGCGCCACCACGCCGCGATCCGGTGTCGCAGGGGAATCGACGGTGCGTCGCTCGCCGCCATCCGATCCCCTACCGTGGTCTGCAAGAGGAGACGTTCACCGACCCTCGACCCCTGTTGACCCGTTCCACGTCACCGCTCCAGCCCCCTCACCGCTCCAGCCCGTCCAGCAACTGTGACGCGATCTGCTGGATCAGCATGACATCGTAGCCCATCACCAGGAACCGGTAACCGCGTGCGACCTTGGCATTGGCCTCGGCCGCCGACAGCGCCATGCCGCCGAGTGCCGCCGGGCTCGCCAGGATCACCTTCTCGGCCCGCTCGATCGCCGCCACCACCTCCGGGTGGTCGCGGTCGCCGGGACGGCCCATGCTGACGGCGAGGTCCATCGGGGCGATCACCGCCACGTCGATCCCCGGCACCGCCATGATCGCCTCGACGTTCTCCACCGCGTCGATGTGCTCGATCAGCACGATGTTCGCCAGCTCGCGGTTCGCCACCTCGAAATATTCGAGCGGCGAGTTCAGGCCCCAGCGGGTCGGCGCGTAGAACGGCCCCCAGCCGCGGTCGCCGGTGGGCGGGTAGTTGATGCAGCGCACCGTCGCCGCCGCCTGCTCGGCGGTGCAGATCATCGGGAAGATCAGCCCCATGGCACCGGCATCGAGCGCCGGCTTGCACAGCGCCAGATCGGGCCGCGGCACCCGGACCAGCGGCGCGCAGGCGGTGCCCGCCGTCGCGGCGATCAGGTGGTGCATCGACGCGTAGTCGATCGCGCCGTGCTCCATGTCGATGAACAGCCAGTCGAAGCCACAGCCGGCGAGCACCTGCGCCAGGTTGACGCTCGGCATGGTGATCAGTACGCCGGCCGCCGCCTGCCCGGCGTCCAGGCGTCGCTTCAGCGGGTTGATGCGCGTCATCTCTTCCTCCCGAGACTGTCAGCCGGTGCGAGTGTACCGCGCCGGCCGAGCCAGGGAAGGCTCAGCCCGATCCGAGATCGCCGATATAGATCCCGAGCCCCAGCGCCGTACGCACCAGCACGTCGTCGCGCTCCACACACCGCGACCGGCCGGCGACCTCCTCGACCGGCAGGTCGCCGACGTTGCGGCGGTTCCACACCGCGACCCGGCCGGTGCGGCCGGCGGCGATCATGTCGACTGCGTGCACCCCGAGCGAGCCCGCCACCACCCGGTCGATGGCGACCGGCTCGGCACCGCGCTGCACATGGCCGAGCACGGTGACGCGCGAGTCGGCGCCGAGCAGCGTCTCGATCCGCTCGGCCAGCCACTGGCCGATGCCGCCGTAGCGCACCAGGCCGTCGGCCGAGCGCTGGCCGATCGGCTGGCCGTCGTCGGTGCGGACCGCCTCGGCGACCACCACCAGCGCGAATGCCCGGCCGCTGGCCTTCACCGCCTGCAGCTTGCGCGTCACGCCATCGAGCGAATACGGGATCTCCGGGATCAGGCAGATGTCGGCGCCGCCGGCGACCGCCGCGTGGATGGCGATGTGGCCGGCGTCGCGGCCCATCACCTCCAGCACCATGACCCGGTGGTGGCTCTGCGCGGTCGGCTGCAGCCGGTCGAGCGCCTCCACCGCCACCTCGACGGCGGTGTGGAAGCCGATCGCCGCGTCGGTGCCGACGACGTCGTTGTCGATGGTCTTGGGGATCCCGACGAACGGCATGCCGCCCTGGCGGGTCAAGCGGTCGAGGATGCGGAAGCTGCCGTCGCCGCCGATGCCGATCAGCGCGTCGAGCTTCAGCTCGGCCAGCCCCTCCAGCATCCGCGGCGACTGGTCGACCACCGAGCCGTCGGGCATGCGGAACCCGAACGGGTCGCCGGTGCTGACCGCCCCCAGGATGGTGCCGGCGCGGCGCAGCAGGGTGCCGTCGAACTGCTCGGTGCGCAGCCGGCGGGCGCGCACCGGGCGGTCCAGCAGGCCGCGCGTGCCGTCCTCGATGCCGATGACCTCCCAGCCGAGCCGCTCGGCGTGCAGCACGATCGCGCGGATCGCCGCGTTCAGGCCCGCACAGTCGCCACCACTGGTCAGGACCCCGACCCGCTTGCTCGCGTTTGCTTCGGTCATGTTGCCCCCTTTGCCGGCGCGCCGGCCGCGTGCCATCCTCGCCGGCCGCCTCGCGCCACCAGCCGCAGTCCCGCCATGACAGACCTCGCGATCATCGACTCACACCATCATCTTTGGGACCTCGAGCGGAATTACTACCCCTGGCTCAGTGACCATCCGGAACCGAATTTCTTCCTGGGCGACTATACGCCGCTGAAACGGCAATACCTTCCCGACGACTACCGCCGGGACGCCGCCGGGTTCCGGATCGTCGCGACGGTGCATGTCGAGGCGGAGTGGGATCGCGACGACCAGGTCGGCGAGACAAGCTGGCTGACGGAAATGGCCGCGGCACACGGCATGCCGAACGCCATCGTCGGGCATGTCTGGCTCGACGACCCGGCGGTGGACGAGAAGCTCGCCGGGCATTGCCGGTCGCCGCTGATGCGCGGCATCCGCTCCAAGCCGGTCACCTCGGCGGCGCCGGACGCACCGCGCCCGGACGGTCCGCGCAGCCTGTCCGATCCCGCCTGGCGGCGCGGCTACGCCCTGCTGGCGCGGCACGGCCTCAGCTACGACCTGCGGGTGCCGTGCTGGCACCTCGCCGAGGCCGCGGCGGTGATCGAGAAGCATCCCGAGACCCCGGTGGTGCTGAACCACACCGGCTTTCCGTGGGACCGCAGCGAGGCCGGGCTGGCGCTGTGGCGCGAGCAGATGCAGGTGCTGGCGCGGCTGCCCTGGGTGCGCCTGAAGCTGTCCGAGCTCGGCCTCAGGGACGCCGCCTGGACCGTGGAGAGCAACCGCCGTGTCGTGCTGGAGGCGGTAGAAATTTTTGGGGTCGAGCGCTGCATGTGGGCGTCGAACTTCCCGCCGGCGAGCCTCAAGGTCGGCTACCGCGCGCAGCTCGAGGGCTTCCTGGAAATCCTCTCCGGCCTGACACGGCCGGAGCTCGAGGCGGTGTTCCACGACAACGCCGCCAGCTTCTATCGACTGGAGACAGCCAAGTGAGCGCGTATTTCGAGACCTTCCGCTCCAACGTCTTTCCGTGGGAGACCGACGTCGTCGAGCACTTCACGGTCGCCTACTACTACGAGAAGTTCGCGGTCGCCGGCGACCGGGCGCTGCTGGCGCTGGGCCAGGATCCCACCGCCGCCCACAGCGTCGACTGGCACACCCGCTACCAGCGCGAGCTGCGGGCCGGCGACTGCTACCACGTGCTGTCGGCGCCGATCTCGGCGGAGGACGGCGACCTGGTGATCGGCCACAAGCTGTTCGACAGCGGCAGCGGCGAGCTGTGCGCCACCACCGAACAGACGGTGATCGGCGCCAGCGCCTCGATCGAGGCGCTGGTGGTTTGGGACGGGCCGGCGCGCGAGATCCGGCCGGACCCGGCCTGGGGGCCGCAATGGGCCCGCACCGCCACCGACATGGTGATCCCGCGCGACCTCGACCGCTCCGGCCGCATGGGGGTCGAGGCGATGATCCACCGGTTCTCCGCCGCCATCGGCCAGGCGCTGGCGCAGGCCGGCATGGGGGCCGAGTATCTGCGGGAGAACCGCATCGGCTTCTCGACCTTCGAGTTCCAGCTCCGGGTCGCGGAACGTCCGGCCCTCGGCGAGCCGGTCGACTGCCACTCCTGCTTCGCGCAGATCGGCCGCTCCTCGATGCGGCTGGTGCACCGCCTCACCCGTCCGACCGACGGCGCGGTGATCGCCGAGCTGTCGCAGTTCGGCGTGCACCTGGACATGCAGGCGCGGCGGCCGAGCGCGATCCCCGAGGCGCTGGCGGAGCGCGCCCGCACCATGCTGGCCCCACCCCATACGGGCACGACTGCGTGAGGCGGCACGACGGCGGGTGACGGGAGGCGGGCGACTCGGGTATCCAGGCACCGGTCCGTCCCTGGAGTGGCCACCCCGCCCGTTCCGGAGCTTCCCGCCATGATCCGCCCCTCGGCCCCCGCCCGTTCCGCGTGGATCGCCGCCGCCTGCCTGAGTGCCGCCTGCAGCTTCGCCGAACCCGAGCAGGCCACGGCCGAGCTGCTGTGGTCGCAGTCCTTCGACAGCCGGGCGCTGGCCGGGCCAATGCGCTTCTCGATCTACCTGCCGCCCGGCTATCAGGCGCCGCAGGAGGCGCACCGGCACTATCCGGTGGTCTACCTGCTGCACGGCGTCGGCGACGACGAGCGCGCCTGGCCGGCCTTCGGCCGCGTCGAGGAGACCCTGGACCGGATGATCGCCGCCGGCGACCTGCCGCCGTTCATCGTGGTCATGCCGAACGGCGCCCGCGGCTGGTGGGTCGATTCCGCCGACATCGGCGGCCCCGGCGACTACGGAACGGCGACACGCGACGACCTGCCGGCGCATGTCGAGGCGACCTGGCGGGCCGAGACGGGGCGAGACGGACGCTTCGTCGCCGGCCTGTCGATGGGCGGCTTCGGAGCGCTGCGCACCGCCTTCGCCTATCCCGAGCGCTACCGCGCCGTCGGCGCGCTGAGTGCGGCCCTGTGGAACCGGGTGGCGCCCGGCTGGAAGCCGGCCGATCCGGATCGCATGACGCGGATCTTCGACGGCTCGTTCGGCGTGCCATTCGACCCGCAGCGCTTCCTCGCCAACCACCCGCGCCGGTTCCTGCCGCGCATCAAGAACCCGCCGGAGCCGCTGGGCATCTATCTCGCGGCCGGCGACGACGACGGCTTCGGCACCCAGTTCGCGACGCTGGAACTGTTCGAGGAGCTGCGCGAGCAGGCGGTTCCGGTGGAGCTGCGGATCGACGACGGCGGCCACGACTGGAAGGTCTGGCGCCAGGCCCTGGGGCCGATGCTGCGGTGGTTCGCGTCGCTGCGGCCGGCGCCGGCACAGTGAGCGCGGGACCGGCGATCGCGGCACGGCGGCCATCGGCCTCGATCAGCGGTCATCGACCGCCTTCCCTCTCCCCCAGTTCATCCTCGCTCATCGGTTCGAGGAAGTTCGGCCCCGGGCCGGTCAGCCGACCCTCCAGGATGCCGACCCTGAACTTGCGCTGGGGTATGGCGACCAGCTTCACGACCGGCTTCCGGCCGCGTGCAATGATCACGTCCGCGCCGGCAAGCGCGGCCTCGATGAGTTTCGAGAGATGGATCTTGGCCGCATGCACGGTGACCTGCATGGAAGCCTCCAGAGCGTCCAAGGCCAACTCGGCCAAGTCGTTCGTGTTGGTCAAGATGACTAAGGCGGAAGCTCCCCGCCCAGCACCGCCCGCAGCCGCGCGGCCGCGAAGTCGACGAACGCCCGCACCCGCGCCGCCGCCCGCCTGCCCTCCAGGTGCACCAGCTGCACCGGGATCGGCGGCGGCTCGTGGTCGGCCAGCACCACCGCCAGGCTGCCGTGGCGTAGCTCCTCGGCGACCTGGTACGACAGCACGCGGACGATGCCGCGGCCGTCGCGCGCCGCCGCCACCGCCACATCGGCGTTGTTGACCAGCAGGCGCATCGGCGGGCGGACGGTCTCGGCGCCGTCGCCGGACCGTGCCGGGAACACCCAGGGTGCCGGTGCCGCCGCCGACTGGAAGCCGATGCAGTCGTGCCGCTCCAGCTCCGCCGGGGTCGCCGGGGTGCCACGGCGCGCCAGATAGCCTGGGGCGGCGCAGACCACCCGGCGGACCTCGCCGACCCGCACGGCGGTCAGCCCGCTGTCCGGCAGCACGGCGATGCGCAGCGCCACGTCCATGCCCTCGTCCATCAGGTCGACGACGCGGTCGACGAACAGAGTGCGTGCCGAAACCTCCGGGAAGCGGTCGAGGAAGTCCAGCACGACGGGTGCCACATGCATCTTGCCGAACAGCAGCGGTGCGGTAACCGCGAGCTGCCCGCGCGGCTCGCCATGGGCGCCGGCCGCAACCGCCTCGGCCTCCTCCAGCTCGGCCAGGATGCGCTTGGCGTCGGCCAGGTAGCGCGCCCCCGCCTCGGTCAGCCGCACGGTGCGGGTGGTCCGGTGCAGCAGGCGGGCGCCGATCCGCTCCTCCAGGGCCGCGACCGCCCGGGTCACCGCCGGCGGCGACAGCCTGAGCGCGCGCGCGGCCGACGCGAAGCCGCCCGCCTCCGCCACCGCCACAAACACCCGTATCGCATCCAGCCGGTCCATACCGGCATTGTGACGTGTGTAATAGTCGATTGCAATTTCCAGCCATTCTTCCGAGCGACGACGGGTCCTACCTTCACCCCATCGCGCCGTCGAACCCCTGGAGGATGCCGATGCCCGCTCCGATCCGCCTGTACCGCCACGTCCTGTCCGGCCACTGCCACCGCGTCGAGCTGATGTTGTCGCTGCTCGGGCTGCCCTGCGAGCCCGTCGAGGTCGAGTTCGGCCCGGCCGGCACCAAGTCGCCCGCGTTCCTCGCCCGCAACGCCTTCGGCCAGGTGCCGGTGATCGAGGACGGCGACCTTACGTTGGCCGACAGCAACGCCATCCTGGTGTATCTGTGCCGCCGCTACGACACGGCGGGCCGCTGGCTGCCGGCCGACCCGGTGACCGCCGCGCGCACCCAGCGCTGGCTGTCGGTCGCCGCCCGGCAGCTCGCCGAGGGCCCGGCGACGGCGCGCATCGCCAACCTGTTCCGCCGCGAGATCGATCGCGACAAGGTTCACGGCATCGCCCACGCCCTGTTCGCCATCGTCGAGGCGGAACTGGCCGACAAGCCGTTCCTGACCGGCGACGCACCGACCATCGCCGACATCGCCCATTACTCCTACACCGCGCACGCCCCCGAGGGCGACGTGTCGCTGGAGCCGTATCCCGCGATCCGCGCCTGGCTCGCCCGCATCGAGGCGCTGCCCGGCTTCGTGGCGATGCCGCGCAGCGCGGTGGGCTTGATGGCCGGACGGGGGGCGTCATGACCGCCGCCGCCCCGCTTCCCGGCTGGCCCGGCCCCGGCGGTCCGAACCACGAGGGCGAGGCCGCCCTGCAGGAGCGCGCCGGGATGCGCGCCCGGGCCGACGCCGCCGGGCGCCGGGTGATCCGCGACTTCATGCCGGAGCAGCACCGCCAGTTCTTCGCGGCACTGCCGTTCCTGGTGGTCGGCAGCCTCGACGCCGCCGACCGCCCCTGGGCCTCGATCCTGGTCGGCCGGCCCGGCTTCCTCGCCTCGCCTGACCCGCGCAGCCTCACCATCGACGCCGTGCCGGCCTTCGGCGACCCGCTGGGGCCGGCGCTGGTCCCCGGCGCACCGCTCGGCCTGCTCGGCATCGAGCCGCAGACCCGGCGGCGCAATCGCATGAACGGCGTGGTGACCACGCTCGAGGGCGGCCGCGTCACGGTCCGGGTCGGCCAGAGCTTCGGCAACTGCCCGCAATACATCCAGGCCCGCGCACCGCGCCTGGCCGCCGAACCGCACAGCGTCGCCGAGCCGCGGCCGCTGCACCGCGGCGGCACCTCTCTCTCGGCACGCGACCGCCGGCTGGTCGAGACCGCCGACACCTTCTTCATCGCCACCGCCGCACCCGGGGCCCGCTCCGGCGACCCGGTGCGCGGCGTCGACGTCTCGCATCGCGGCGGCCGGCCGGGCTTCGTGCGGGTCGCCGAGGCGGACGGTGCCGCGGTGCTGACCGCCCCGGACTTCCTCGGCAACTTCTACTTCAACACCTTCGGCAACATCGCGCTGAACCCGGCGACGGGACTGCTGTTCGTGGACTTCGCGAGCGGCGACGCGCTGCTGCTGTCGGGCGAGGCCGAGGTGGTCTGGGACGGACCGGAGGTCGCCGCCTTCGCCGGCGCCGAGCGGCTGCTGCGCTTCCGGCTGCGCGAGAGCCTGCGGATCGAGGCCGCCGTCCCGCTCGACTGGAGCGAGGCGGAGTGGGCGCCGCAGCTCAGCGCCACCGGCACCTGGAGCGAGGCCGAGCAGACGTTGCGGGCCGACGGCAGCGCCGGCGACCGGCCGTTCCGGGTGACCCGCATCGTCGCGGAGAGCGACACCGCGCGGTCGTTCCACCTGGAGCCGGCGGACGGCGGCGGCGTCGCCGCGTTCCGGCCGGGGCAGTTCCTCCCGGTCGCCCTCGACACCGGCAGCACCCGGCCGCTGCGCCGCACCTATACCCTGTCGGACGCTCCCGACGGCCGGACCTACCGCATCACCGTCAAGCGCGAGCCGGACGGCGCGGCCAGCGGCTGGCTGCACGACCGGGTCCGCGAAGGCGACGTCATCGCCGCCGGGCGCCCGGCCGGCGGCTTCGCGCTCGATGCCGACAGCCGGCGGCCGGTGCTGCTGCTGTCGGCCGGCATCGGCGTCACGCCGATGATCGCCATGCTGAACCACCTGCTCGGCGGCCCCGAGGACCGGCGCCGCGCGCCGCACCGGCGGGTGTGGTTCGTGCACGTCGCCCGCCATGGCGGCGAGCATCCGTTCCGCAACCATGTCGCGCGGATGGCGGCGGCGCATCCGGAGCATCTGACCGTGCATGTCCGCTACTCGGCACCGCGCCCCGGCGACGGTGGCTACGACGCCGCCGGCCGTCTCGACCGCGAGGCGCTACGCGCGCTGCTGCCGCTCGACGACTACGACGTCTATCTGTGCGGGCCGCCGGGCTTCATGGCCGACATGCGGGCCGCGCTCGACAGCCTCGGCGTGCGGCCGGAGCGGATCCGCGCCGAGGCGTTCGGCCCGGCCGGCCCGGCCGCGGCGGCCGCCGACGCCGCCGGCGTCACGGCGGCCGAGGTGTGCTTCGAGGCCTCCGGCGTCACCGCGGCCTGGACGCCCGAGGCCGGCAGCCTGCTCGACCTGGCCGAGGTGCATGGCGTCGAGGCCGCGTCCGGCTGCCGGTCCGGCGCCTGCGGCAGCTGTGCCGTCCGGCTGGCGGAAGGCGGCGTGCGCTATCTGCGGACACCGACCGCCGCGGCGGCACCGGGCTTCGCGCTGCTGTGCCAGGCGATACCCGCGGCGGGTCGCGTGGCGATCGCGATCTAGCCGCAGCCGCCGCGCGGGCGGTACCCTGCCCGGGGTTGCCATCCACGGAGTTCCCGCCATGCGCCTCGCTTTTGCCGCCCTGCTCACCGTCTTCGCCGGCAGCGCCGCCGCCGACACCAGCCCCTACCGCGGCCTGGAGACCCGGGAGATCAAGGCGCTGTCGCCGCAGGAGATCGCCGACCTGGAGGCCGGTGCCGGCATGTCGATGGCGCTGGCTGCCGAACTGAACGGCTTCCCCGGTCCGCGGCACGTGCTGGACCTCGCCGGGCCGCTCGGATTGTCGGCGGAGCAGGCGGCGTCGGTGCGGGATCTGTTCTCGGCCATGCAGGCCGAGGCGGCAACCCTGGGCGCCGCCGTGGTCGCGCGCGAGGCGGAGCTGGAGGCCGGCTTCCGTTCGGCATCGCTCGACGCCGACGGCGTGACCGCCCAAGTCATGGCGATCGCCGACGCCCGCGGCCGGCTGCGGGCGACGCATCTGCGCTATCACCTGTCGACCCGCGCCCTGCTGGACCGCCACCAGCTCGCGCTGTACGACCGGCTGCGCGGCTATGGCGACGGCCACGGCCGGCACCACCGGCACTGACCCGGAGCGAGCGTGTGAACTGGCGGGCGGTGAAACTGGCGGCGTTGCTCGGCCTGCTGGCGATCGGCGTCGCCGGGGCGGTGGTCATGCGCACCGGGCCGCAGGAGGGCGGCGCGACCGCCGGCGTAGCCCTGCGGCCGGACGATGCGGCGACCGTGGCGCGCGGCCGGAGCGTGTATCTGGAGCATTGCGCGGCCTGCCACGGGCAGAAGCTGGAAGGCCAGCCCGACTGGCAACGCCGCCGGCCGGACGGGAAACTGCCGGCGCCGCCGCATGACGAGACCGGCCACACCTGGCATCACCCCGACGCCGTGCTGTTCGCGCTGACCAGGCTCGGCCCGGCCCGGGTGGTCGGCGACCCGGCCTACGCCACCGACATGCCGGGCTACGAGGGCATCCTCGACGACGACGCCGTCGTCGCGGTGCTGTCCTACATCAAGAGCACCTGGCCGGCGGCGATCCGCGCCCGCCACGACCGGCTCAACGAAACGGCGCGCCGGGACTGACCCGGCGCGCCGCCTGTAATGCAGAAGTCAGCCGGTCTCAGTGCCGGCTCAGCCATTCGTCGACCTCGCGCTTGGCATCCTCGCGGGTCTTGCCGTAGCGCTCCTGGATGCGGCCCTCGAGCTCCTCCTGCTTGCCGGCGATGCGGTCGAGGTCATCGTCGGTGAGCTTGCCCCACTGCTGCTGGGCCTTGCCCTTGAGCTGCTTCCACTGGCCTTCGATCTGGTCCCGGTTCATGGCGGGTGTCCTCCTCTGGTGAACCTTCGAAGAGGAAACCATCCCCACCCCGAACGGGTTCCGGCGAGGCTGTGGGATAACGGTGTCCGCTCAGCGGCCGACGAAGCTCGGCTTCGCCTTGGCCAGGAACGCCTTGTAGCCGCGCTGGAAGTCCTCGGTGTCGAAGGCGTCGTAACCCATGTCCTTCTCCGCCTCCGACAGCGGCGCCGGCTCCATCAGCCGGTAGATGAACTGCTTGTGCCAGCGCGCGGTCAACGGCGCGCCCTCGGCGATCTTGGCGGCCCACTCGTAGGCCGCGGCCTCGACCTGGTCGTCCGGCACCACCTTGTTGACGATGCCGTAATGCAGCGCCTCGGACGCCGGCAGCAGGTCGCCGACCAACAGGATCTGCAGCATGGCGTTGGCGCCGTATTTCTTGACCTGGAACTCCAGCTCCTCCATCGACTCGACAAGGCCGAGCCGCTTGACCGGCACGCCGAAGCGGCTGCTTTCGCCGCAGATCCGCAGGTCGCACAGCGCCGCCAGCCCGAAGCCGCCGCCGACGCACAGCCCCTCGATCAGCGCGATCACCGGGTGCCGGCACTTCACCACCGCGTCGTTCGACGGGCCCGACAGCTCGGCGTACTTCTTCGCCGCCGCCTTGTCCTTGCGCACACTCTCGAACTCCGAGATGTCGGCACCGGCCGAGAACGCCTTGCCGCCGGCGCCGCGCACCACGACGCAGCGCAGCTCCGGGTCGGCGTCGAGGGCGCGGAACACCTTGCCGATCGCCCCGAACACCTCGAGGTTCATGGCGTTGTGCTTGGCCGCCCGGTTGATGGTGACGGTGGCGATGCGGTCCTCGACATGGACCAGCAGGTCGTCGGTGCCCGAAAGCTCGGGCGTTCCCTTGATGGCGGACATTACTCGGCGGCCTCCCGGCTGTTGGCGTCGCCCAGGGTGACGGCGCCGGCCGCCCCCAGGGCCTCGATCTCGGCCCGGCCGTAGCCCAGCTCGGCAAGAACCTCGGATGTGTGCTGCCCGAACAGCGGCGACGCGCTCGCCACCTTGCCGGGGGTGCCCTGGAACTTGATCGGCAGGCCGATGGTCTGGACCTTGCCGGCGACCGGGTGGTCGACAGTCGGCACCATCTCGCGCGCCAGGGTCTGCGGGTCGCGGTGCATCTCCAGGATGTCGAAGATCGGCCCGGCCGGAATGCCCTCGGCCTCGAACTTCGCCAGCCAGGCAGCACAGCTGTCGGTCCGGAAGCGGGCGTTCAGCTCGGCCTCCAGCGCCTTCAGGTTGGCCATGCGGTCGCCGTTGGTGGTGAAGCGCGGGTCGGCGAACAGCTCCGGTGCGCCGATCATCGCGCACATCTTCTCCCAGAAGCGCGCGGTGTTGGCGGCGATGTTGATGTAGCCGTCGGCGCACTCGACCGCCTGGTAGGGCGCGCTCAGCGGATGCGCCGAACCCATGGCCCGCGGCGCCACCCCGGTCGCGAAGGCAATGGCCGACTGCCAGTAGGTGAGCGTGATTCCGGCCTCCATCAGCGAGGTGTCGAGGCGCTGGCCCTCGCCGGTCTTCAGGCGGTGCGAGTAGGCGGCGCAGATGCCGAGTGCGAGCAGCAGGCCGGCGGTGATGTCGCAGACCGGCGGGCCGACCTTGACCGGCGGGCCGTCCGGGCGCTCGCCGGTGACGCTCATCAGCCCGCTCATGCCCTGCGCCACCAGGTCGAAGCCGCCGCGGGTCGCATACGGGCCGGTCAGGCCGAAGCCGGAGATCGAGGCGTAGATCAGGCCCGGGTTGATCTTCTTCAGGTCCTCGTAGCCGAGGCCGAGCCGCTCCAGCACGCCGGGGCGGAAGTTCTCGGTCACCACGTCGGCCTTGGCGACGAGCTTGCGCAGGACCTCGGCACCCTCCGGGGTCTTCAGGTCGAGCACGACGCCGCGCTTGTTGCGGTTCATCATCATGAACGACGCGCTCTCGCCGCCGATCGCCGGCGGGATGGTGCGGCGGGTGTCGTCGCCGCCCTGCGATTTCTCCACCTTGATCACGTCGGCGCCCATGTCGGCGAGCATCAGCCCGCAGGTCGGGCCGGCCATGTGGTGGCACAGCTCTATGACGGTCATGCCCTGCAGCGGGCCGAAGGCGCGGGCTGCCATGGTCTCCTCCTGGTGCCTGGTGATCGACGTTTCGCGCGACGTCTTGGTACCGCCCCGGGCGGGGCGGCATGTGGCTTCGGGTGATCCCACAACGGTCGACGGGCCGCGTCAAGGCCGCCGCCCGGGGCGGCGGCCTGCGAGAGACCGATGTCCGACAAGCCGAGGCCGAGGCTGACCGTTGAGGACCGGAGGCAACCTGCAGCGGCGACGGCGCTCACACGTCGCGGTGACGGTGTCAGGATTTCCGTGTGGCTGAGGTCGACTTTGGCCAATCTGGCATGGCGAGGCTGCCGGCAACCGGGCGGTCGCGAAGCGGTCGGGGAATTTCCCGACGTCGCGGCTGCTGCCGGGACATGAGAGTATTCATTTTGCCGCCGGCCGCCCCCACCCCGTCGTCATCCCGGACGGACGCGCCGCCCCGGCGCGGCCGAGGGACCCACGAGGCGACGGGCATGGGCAGCTGCAAGCGGCGCCTCGGGTGGGTTCCGGCTCTGCGCGACTACGTCGCTCCGGAGGATGTGAAGAAATCACCTGCCCGCCGTTGCACGCGCCATGATGTGACTTTGGCGGGTGTATTGTCTATGTTTTCTTCGCTATAGTTGTCATCGATCGATTCCCTTGTTTGACGAGGTGTGATTCTCTTCCGGGGTCGTTGGAGGAGACGGTGATGGCAGGATCGGCACGTTATGTGAAAGCGGATCGCTCCCAGCTTTCCTGGGACATGGTCGATCTGGACGGCCTGCTGCCGGCAGA
>Ga0209347_1000921_pt1 | contig 58867 bp, 58 predicted proteins | sample AutmiccommuBRH23_FD_187382 | JGI IMG/M metagenome (GOLD analysis project Ga0209347, IMG submission 187382) | Deep subsurface microbial communities from Mt. Terri, Switzerland - Autotrophic microbial communities BRH/23 (SPAdes) (version 2) | ecosystem: Environmental > Aquatic > Deep subsurface >... | reverse complement strand
AAAAATTTTTTAGCATAACTAAAAAATAAAAATATTACTCACTTTTTTGTAGTGCAAAAAAGCTTGAAAACCCTGCAAATACAGGGTTTTCAAGCTTTTTCATGGTTTATAACTGTTAAAGACAGGATAAAAAATGTCAATTCATATTGTTAAAAACGCCCAGCCCTAATAGTTTGTCTACTACATAACCGGCCATGCACAGACCCGCCACCGATGGGACATAAGAGATACTGCCCGGCACGGGGCGCTCCCCTTCCCGAGCATTTGGTACGGCTATGGGACTGGCAGTAGAGTAGACCACCGGAATATTTTCCTCAATACCAGCGGCGCGAAGTTTTTTTCGTACTGTCCGGGCCAGGGGGCAAACCGTGGTATTCCAGATGCTGTCCACCCGAAATGATGTGGGATCGAGCTTATTACCGGCCCCCATAGCAGAGATGACCGGTATTTGCTGCCTGACGCAGTGCACCAGAAGCGCTATCTTGTTATCAACATCGTCTATGGCATCAACCACAAAATTTAATTGTTGCTCGTCCAGCATTTCTGCTGCGGCATCCGGTGTAAATTTCTGCTGCCTGGTCTCCAGCTTCAGAGTAGGGTTAATGCCCTGCAAACGTTCGGCCATGATGGCGGTTTTGGGCAGCCCAACGGTATGGGACAGGGCATGCAACTGGCGGTTGATGTTAGAAGTGGACACGGTATCGTGGTCCACCAGAAACAGGGCACCGATACCGGCCCGGGCCAGCGCTTCGGCGGTAAAAGAGCCCACACCGCCCAGTCCGAAAACCGCCACTTTACTGGCCGCAAGTTTGGCCAGCCCTGCCCGGCCGATTAACAACTCAGTTCTCTCAAATATGGAAGACATTGGTTCGCTCCTGGTACGGAATAGAAAAATTTCCAGTAAGCATCCGGCATGCGGCTACCTACTGGAAACTTAATTATGCTGGTTTACACTGCTTAACCCCCAAGGTATCGTGAACACTCAAAGTTTCCTGAACCTGCTCTCATACAGGCAGGTGCCCTCCTGAATGCTTCTTGTTCCCTGATAAAAGTATTATATTGAGGACATTCCTCAACAATTGGGGACATTCCTTCGCAGGAGGTGTGTCCCCGTTCCTTAAACAGGTGTACATTTCACATCCAGAGCCCAGGCTCCTTTTAATAGGTGTTGGCCCCAAAACTGCAAGCAATTCACGCGCACCGCAGGGTGTAACATTCTCTATTTGAATACTATGGTAACACAAGGCCATAGCTCATAGCAAGTTCTCAAACCCTGTCCTTTTAAAAAAAATTCTAATTTTCAATAATTAGGACATTCCCTATTTTTTTTCCTTAATATCCAGTTTGATATGCAGTTCTTTGAGCTGACGGTTGTCCACCCCGCCGGGGGCCATGTTCATTAGGTCGGTGGCGCTCTGAGTTTTGGGGAACGGAATGACATCCCGGATGGTCTTCCTACCGGCCAGCAGCATAATCAGGCGGTCAAAGCCGAAGGCAATACCCCCGTGAGGCGGAGTGCCGTACTCGAACGCATCTAGCATAAACCCGAATTTTTCCTGCGCTTCTTCTCCGGTTAGCCCAAGGGCGGCAAACATTGTTTCCTGCATCTCCCGGCGGTGAATCCTGATGCTGCCGCCGCCGATTTCAATGCCGTTTAGCACCATATCATAGGCCTGGGCCCGCACGCGGCCCGGGTCGCTTTCCAACAGCGGCATGTCTTCCTCCCGCGGAGATGTAAACGGGTGGTGCATGGCCACCCAACGTTTTTCTTCTTCGTCGTAATCAAACAGAGGGAAGTCGGTGACCCACAGGAAGTTATACTTGTTTTTAGGAATCATCTCCAGCCTTTCGGCCAGATGCAGCCGAAGTGCTCCCAGTGCTGCCGCTACCACGTCGGGCTTGTCCGCTACGAACAGCAGCAGGTCGCCTTCCCGGGCGTCGAGGCGTTCCCGGATGGTGTCTAATTCGCTGTCATTAAAAAACTTGGTAATGGCCGACTTGATACCGTCACCGTTAACAATCATGTAAGCCAGGCCTTTAGCCTGGTAAATGGCTGCAAATTTGGCCAAATCATCGATATCTTTACGGCTCATTCCTGCGCAGCCTGTAGCATTGATGCACCGCACCTGCCCGCCGCCCTGGGCCGCCGAGGCGAAGACTTTGAAACCGCAGCCTGCCGCCACGTCTGTGATATCCTTTATTTCCATGCCGAACCGGGTATCTGGCTTGTCCGAACCGAAGCGGTCCATGGCTTCCTGGTAAGTCAAACGCGGGAATGACGCGGTAATTTCCAGGTCTATTGTTTCCCGGCACAGCCGGGCGATCATTTCTTCCATCAGCGGCAGAATATCTTCGACCTGCACAAAGGACATTTCGATGTCGATTTGGGTAAATTCTGGTTGCCGGTCGGCCCTTAAGTCTTCGTCTCTAAAGCACCTGGCCATCTGATAATATCTATCCATTCCCGCCACCATCAAGATTTGTTTATAAAGTTGGGGGGACTGGGGCAGGGCATAAAACCGACCGGGATTAATCCGGCTGGGCACCAGGTAATCACGCGCCCCCTCGGGGGTGCTGCGGGTAAGCATGGGGGTTTCAATTTCCAGGAAGCCATGTTGATCTAGAAATTCACGTACCGACCTGCCCGCCCGGTGCCTAAGCATCATGGTCTGCTGCATTTCAGGCCGGCGCAGATCCAGGTAGCGGTACCTCAGGCGCAGGTTTTCGTCCACTTCCACTCCGTCCTCAATATAAAAAGGCGGTGTTTTGGCCCGGTTGAGGATACGCATTTCGTCGACCAGCACCTCGACTTCTCCGGTGGCCAGGTTGGGGTTGACTGTCCCCTCAGGCCGCTGAGATACTTTGCCGACTACGGCAAGCACGTATTCACTTCGCACTTCGCCGGCCTTGTCGAACGAGGCCGGGTTTATATCCGGGCTGATTACCACCTGGATGATCCCGGTGCGGTCGCGTAAATCAATAAATACCAGTCCGCCGTGATCCCGGCGGGTATCCACCCAGCCGGTCAGGGTAACGGTTTGCCCCTGGTTGACGGCTGATATTTCTGTGCAGTAGTGTGTTCTTGTAATTCCCGACATGGATTCGGACATCTGATGTAACCTCCTGTTTATCTTCGCACAACCTGTAAGACCTTCTTTATTCTCCGCCTAATCCCAGGGTAACCGCGGCTACGACATCGGGCAAGGCAACCTCTTGCTGTTCACCGGCTGACATGTCCCGCAGCACAATGCGGCCTTGCTGCAGTTCGGCATCACCAATGATAATTACGTAACGAGCACTTATTTTACCGGCATACTTCATTTGCGCCTTCAGGCTGCGGCCCTGGTAGTCCATGTCGGCCGATATCCCGGCGGCCCGTAGGGACGCCAGCAGTTTAAAGCCTTCCCGGGACGCCGTGTCTCCGGTAACGGTTAAAAACACCTCGGGTATGGGTTTGAGATCCGGGGCGTAGCCCCTTTTGTCCAGGGAAAGTATAATTCTTTCCAGGCCCAGCGCAAATCCGATGCCCGGCGCGGGAGCACCGCCTACGGCCTCGATGAGCCCGTTATACCTGCCGCCCGCCCCGATGGAGCTTTGGGCGCCGATATCCGAGGCCATTATTTCAAACGCCGTGTGGGTGTAATAATCTAGCCCCCTGACCAGGCGGTTATCCAATACATATGGTACCCCCAGGTCGTCCATGTACTGCTGCACCTGTTCGAAGTGAGTGCGGCAGTCGCCGCAAAGGCAGTCTACGGTGGTGGGAGCAGTTTTGGAGAGTTCGGCGCACCGCTCGGATTTGCAGTCCAGCAAACGAAGCGGATTCTTGCGGTACCGGTTCTGACAGTTGGGACACAGTTCGTCATAAACCGGTTCAAAGAATTTGAGCAGGCTCTCCCGCACCACCGGTCGGCAGTTGGGGCAGCCCACGCTGTTGACATGCAGTTCCAGGCCGGTAAGACCCAGGCGGCCATAAAAGTCCATCGCCATCGCCATGACTTCGGCGTCTGAGGCCGGGTGGTTGGTGCCGAAAAGTTCCACCCCGAACTGGTGAAACTGTCTGAAGCGCCCGGCTTGAGGACGGTCGTATCTGAACATGGGCCCGACGTAATAAAGCTTGACGGGCTGCGGACCGGCGTAGAGGCTGTTTTCAAGGTAAGCCCGCACCACGGCGGCAGTATTTTCCGGCCGCAGGGTGATGCTGCGCTCACCACGATCCTGGAAGGTGTACATTTCTTTTTCTACTATATCGGTATCCTCGCCCACGCCCCGGGTAAACAGCTCGGTATGTTCGAAAATCGGGGTGCGCACTTCCCGGTAGCCGTATTCCTTTGCTACACGGGCGGCGATGGCTTCTATGTACTGCCACTTTTCCACCTGGCCGGGAAGTATGTCTGCGGTGCCGCGGGGCCGTGTCGTAAGCATATACCAGTTTCCTCCATTTCAATTGGGGACATTCGTGTGTCCCCATTCCTTTTCCGCAACAGAAAACTCCCGCTACCTTTGTCCGGTACGGGAGAGCAGACTAATAAAGCCTGCGTTAAATACCTGAACCCAATTTTATGTAATCTTGGACTGTTTGTCAACATTGCTATTTAATTAAGCACATGCAACCTGAAATTGCGACATTTCCGGTTGGGCATTATAATAAATAATAAAATCCAAACGAGGTGACGAGTTGGCGATAACCATGGAACTTGTAGAGCGTATTAATTACCTGGCCCGTAAACAGCGTTATGAGGGTTTAACTGATGAGGAAAAAGATGAACAACAAAAATTACGCCGGCAGTACCTGGATGGCATAAAAAAACAGGTGGTCGACGCCCTGGAAGGCGCCGGTCACACCCGTAAAGATGAATTAAGCAAGGCCAAACACCAGTCCGACTGTGGGTGCGGTCACTGCAAACCGCATGAACATTAGTTCTGTCTGGATTTAATAATTATGTACGGGGAGGAGTGCAGGATATGAAAACCATTATAGAAAAAAAAGTGGTACCGTTGGCCAGAATGATGTTTATTGAAAAAGAGGGCCTGACCCGGGAACAACTAGTTATCGAAGCCACCGGGCCGTACAGCTTGGAAGAAAAAGATGATTGCTTTGTAGTGCGCAATGACGACTGCTGCAAATCAATTATGGTCACAGTCAAGGCATCTATTTAATAGCCAGGTGGTAAGGTGCCAGGTGTTGCAAGTTGAAAGTTGCGTATTTTGCAGCTTTCAACTTGCAACACCTGGCACCAGAGCCCAACTTTTAATATTACCAATGATTCAAGTCAAGAACCGTCCCCGACTTGAATTAGAGGAAGGGGTTGTGTTTCTTTTCTGAGCCGATGGTGGAAGACGGCCCGTGGCCCGGGTAGACTGTGGTGTCGTCCGGATATGTCATCAGCTTGGTTTTAATGGAGTTGATCAATTGCTCATGACTGCCACCGGGAAAATCGGAACGTCCCACCGAACCAGCGAATAGGGTGTCCCCGGTGATGATGTTTTTATCGTCCAGTTTGAGGCAGATGCCGCCCAGAGTATGTCCCGGTGTGTGCAGCACTTCAATGGTTATACTGCCCAATTGAATTTTGTCCCCGTCTTCCAGCAGTTTGTCGGCTTCCTTGAATTTAAGCTTTGCGCCCATAAACGCAGACAAGTTTTGGGACGGACTGGTCAGCATACCGGCGTCGGCCTTGTGGATCATCACCTGGGCCCCGGTGGCTTCCCCCACTTCGTTAAGTGCGCCCACATGGTCCATATGTCCGTGGGTGAGGATAATGTACTTGCACTGCAGGCCTTTTTTTTCCAGCCGGCTCAGGATACGGTTGCCCTCGGCGCCGGGATCCACCACCACGGCCTCTTTGGTTTGCTCGTCTCCAATTATGTAGCAGTTGGCCTCAATGGGGCCCACGCCAAACCCTTCAAAAATCATCTTTATACCTCCTATATATTGATTAACAAAATTAAATTAAAAATTTTTCTTACTGTCAAGCATTAAGGTTACCGGTCCGTCGTTTATTATTTCCACCACCATGTGTTCCTGGAAATAACCGGTGGTCACATCAACTTCCCTGGCGACGGCCTCATGGACGAAAAATGCATAGAGTTTTTGGGCTGTTTCCGGGGGTGCGGCATCGGAAAAACCAGGCCGCCGGCCTTTCCGGCAGTCACCGTACAGGGTGAACTGTGAAACCACCAATAATTGACCGCCGGTATCCAGTAGGGATAGGTTCATTTTACCGTCTTGATCCTCGAAGATACGCAAATTTAAGATTTTATCCACCAGGTAACGAGCATCGTCCTCGCTGTCTGCCTGGCCCACACCTAAAAGAACCACCAGACCCGCACCAATGCTGTGCCGCTCCCTGCCGGGCGCGCCCACTGCTCCCGCCGTTACCCTCTGTACAACGGCTCTCACTGTTTCAACCTCTTTATTTAGTATTCAGGAGTCAGGAGTCAGAAATCCATACCACTGTGCGGCAGCAGCGGTTATAAAGCTTTATGTAATTCTGAACCAAAGTTCCTGTTATTGCTATAAATACAACTGCTTCTGTCATTTATTTTTTATTCTGACTACTGACTTCTGACTCCTGACTCCTGTTCTTGATACTGGTCCCGGCCCTTTGCACATTATAAACGTCTTTAACCCGGCCTAACCTGACAACCAGGTAATCCAGCTGTTCCATATCCTTTACTTCCAGGATCATTTCTACCACTGCCGTGTGATCCTTGCGTCCCCGGGCGCTTACCCAGGGGGCGCTCATTCTCAGCTCAGTTAAAATAGCCATAACATCATTAAGCAGTCCGGCCCGGTCGGTGGACTCAATCTCCAGCCGAACCTGAAATGGCGAGTGAAAGTCCCTGTCCCAAGCTACTTCTACCAACCGGTCCGGGTCGTCGTTAAGCAGCGATCCTACGTTGTGGCAATCTTCACGGTGGATGGAAACTCCTCTGCCCCGAGTTACATAACCGACTATTTCGTCACCGGGCACCGGATTGCAGCAGTGCGCCAGTTTAATCAACAGGTTGTCGACCCCCCGCACCCGAATGCCTTGGGTGGGTTTGCCCCAGGATGGCCTGGTCCAGGGCTCCTGCAGCAAGTCTTGCAGCCGTTCTTCGGCCTGCTCTTTTTTAACCTCGCGGGTCAGTTCTTCCCGCAGTTTATTCGCCAGGCTGGAGGCCGAAACAGTACCGTCCCCAACGGCGGCGTAGACGTCTTCCAGACCGACCAGGTTCATTTTCCGACCGTATTCCATCAGCCTGTCGCTTTTAATAGTGTCGGCATCCAGGCCTTGTTTCTTTATTTCTCGTTCCAGCGCATCCCGGCCCCGGACGATGTTTTCATCCCGTTGTTCCTTTTTAAACCATTGTCTAATCCTGTTTTTGGCCTGGGGGGTTTTAACGATTTTAAGCCAGTCACGGCCGGGGCCGTGACTTTGCTTGGAGGTTAGCACCTCTACAATATTCCCATTTTTAAGTGTATAGTCCAAAGTGACAATTTTACCGTTTACCTTGGCGCCAATACAGCGATGGCCCACCTGAGTATGGACTCGGTAGGCAAAGTCCAGGGGGGTTGAACCCGCCGGCAGTTCCATGACGTCCCCCCGGGGCGTGAACACAAAGACCACATCGGAAAAGATATCTATTTTTAGGGTTTCCATAAATTCGCTGGCGTCTTTTACTTCCTTCTGCCAGTCTAGCAATTGTCTTAACCAGTTTAGTTTACGGTCGACGTCGCCTCCCCGGCCTCCTTCTTTGTAGCGCCAGTGGGCGGCAATGCCGTATTCTGATGTCCGGTGCATTTCCCAGGTTCTAATCTGAATTTCCAGAGGGTCGCCCTGGGGACCAATTACCGTGGTGTGCAGCGACTGATACAGGTTGGATTTGGGCATGGCAATATAGTCTTTAAAACGCCCGGGCAGCGGCACCCACATAGTGTGGGCGGTACCCAGGACGGCATAGCAATCTCGTACCGTGTCTACCAATACCCGAACCGCCATAATATCGTATATTTCATGAAATTCAAGTTGTTGCTGCTCCATCTTCTGGTAGATGCTGTACAGGTGCTTGGGACGGCCCTGGATTTCGGTGTTAATTTTAACTTCGCCTAATTTATCTTGCAGGGTACTGATGATGTTGCGAATGTACTCTTCCCTTTTGTCCCTGGTCCGGGCCACCATTTCAGATAGTTCATAGAACTTCTTCGGGTTGGTGTATCGGAAAGCCAGGTCTTCCATTTCCCATTTAAGCCGGTAAATACCCAGCCGGTGCGCCAGGGGGGCGAATATTTCCAGGGTTTCCTGGGCAATTTCCTTTTGTTTACGTTCCTGGTGGTACTGCAGAGTGCGCATGTTATGCAGGCGGTCGGCCAGCTTAATCAATACCACTCTGATATCTCGGGCCATAGCCAGGAACATTTTGCGCAGATTTTCCACCTGACGCTCCATTTTGGAACGAAACTCCAGACGGCTAAGTTTGGTAACGCCATCCACCAGCAGGGCTATATCCGACCCAAAGTTTTTTTGCAAATCTTCCAGGGTAACCCCGGTATCTTCCACGGTATCGTGCAACAACCCGGCCACCAGGGTGTCCATATCCAACTCCAGATCGGCTAGAATTAAAGCTACGGCCACCGGGTGCGTAATATACGGTTCACCAGAAATGCGTTTTTGGCCGGCATGTAACTGGTCGGCAAAATCGTAAGCCTTCCTGAGCAAATCCAGGTCGGCATCGGGGTTATAATGAATTACCTTTTGGACGAGGTCATCCAAGGGCATGTAGTCACGCCCCGTTCGACTGCGCGCCGGATTCAATCCAGTCCAGCCATTCTGTTTTGATGCCTCTTGTCCAGATAAAGGTACCTGACTCATTTAATTCCCTTCTCTGCCCGCCGGCCGGTAAAATTTTATACTTTAGCATATCCTCTTCCCAGTGATATTGCAACAAACCCAGATCCTTGAAGATAGCTGCGGCCACGGTGGGCAGCATGCTCGATGCTATACTGTGTCCGGAGCGGCACATCCGCTTAACCGCTTCACTAACCGTGCAAGAACCGGTACCTTTTGGTGCCATTGACCGCAGTACGGTATAGAAGCCTGCCAGCGCTTCCCTTTCCGGAGCCAGCTCATCCAGGTAAATTTGGTTTTTCTGCCAGTCGTCTTGGTTATATGCCGCTTTGATATCGATGGCCGCGTCGTTGTTTGGGCTTGCTGAAGTGTTTAACCAATCTTCCCTGGTAGCAGGCGGGCGGGCCATGATAATCCGGTCAAACATTGCTTTGTTGCCCAGCTTCCCTGTATTGCAGGCATATGTAGATACCAGCAGCTTTACAGTGCCATTAGTTACTTTATGCAATTCATCTGCAATGCGGTCGGCACTCATAAAGCAGTTGATGTATGAAACAAGGCCGGTAAACCGTGGGTGATACTCAAAATACCTGGCTAACTGCAGTGTATGGCGAGCGCTGTTAACCAGCAGCAGAATGCATTTTTCAGCAATTTCCAGTCTGGTGAGCAGGTTGTCACCGGATTTTCCGCCAGTCCCAGGACCCGAAAACGTTTGGCTGCCGACTTTCCCATTGGCACAGTCTAACATAAGCAGACTCAGTTCGCCAGGCATGGAGTGGCAGTTTTGGGTCAGGTAATCCCGTAAACGGGCCAGCATGGTTTCCGGGATAAAAATGAGTTCTTTGGCCTGGTGGAAATAATTTTCGGCCACGATGTTGTTATTGGCGAGTTGGGCCTGTGCTTCACCTTGCAGGTCGTTGACCCTAATCTGCAGATAACTCCGGCCCTGCCAGTCGTTAATAGTAGGGGTGAAGGCAACGCTTATTTCGCTGCCGGTGGCTAATTCATCCACGTATTTGCCCAGGTTAAACCCAATGCCGTCAATATTGGCCCGGTTTTCCCCCAGCTTGATTTTTAGATGCGCCTCATTTTTACCCACCCCCCGGCACTGGAGCAGCTTGGCACATGGCGTGCCCAGGATGGGACTTGGGTTGCCATGCCCGTGTGGTTGTAACATTTCTATTTCGTTAACCAGTTCATGTGTGACATCCTGCAATGAAACCAGGGCATCCAGTTCCAGGGTATCGGGCTGTTTCTCGTTATCCAATACCCCGGCTGCGTATTCGTTAATTAAAACTCTGAACCGGTCAATTTGGTCGGTTTTAAGGGCAATACCGGCAGCCATGGAGTGACCACCGTATTCCAGAAGACACCCGGAGCAATACTCTAGTGCCGGCATCAGGTCGAAGCCCTTGATACTTCTGGCCGAACCTTTGCCCCGTTCGCCCTCGCAGGCCAACAGCAAGGCGGGTTTGTGATAACGATCCACCAGCCGCGAAGCTACTATACCAATTACGCCCGGGTGCCAGTGGGATGAGGCCAGAACCAGCACCCGGTCTGCAGCAAGCGAGGGGTCGCCATCCAGCATGCCCAGTGCTTCACCCAGGGCCACACTCTCCAGTTCCTGCCTGGTTTGATTATTCCTGACCAGCTCGGCAGCCAGTTCCAGTGCTGATTCAAGGTCGTCACTGAGCAGCAGGTCAACTGCGGTGCCGGCGTCGCCCAAACGGCCCGCGGCGTTAAGACGCGGGGCCAGGATATAGCCCACTTCCCGGGTGCCCGGAAATTCGTTTTTCAGGCCGCATACCTGGTAAAGCGCCTTCAGGCCCGACCTTTCAAACCGGGCCAGCTTGGCAAGCCCGTGTTTAACCAGGATTCGATTTTCCCCGTTTAGCGGTACTATATCCGCCACTGTGCCCAGGCATACCAAATCCAGATATTCTTCCGGTTCAATGGGGCAGGCCTTCTTTTCCAGCAGGGCCAGGGCAAATTTATAGGCCACGCCCACTCCGGCCAGTTCCCGGAACGGGTAGTTGCAATCATGCCGTTTGGGGTTGATCACCGCTGCGGCCGGCGGTAGTTCAGCGGGCGGCTCGTGGTGGTCGGTGATGATTATTTGCGGCCCCCCGCCAGCCAGAGACTCAGCCACTTCAGCAGCGTTACTGATACCACAATCCACGGTTATGATTAGCCCCACACCGTTTTCCCGGGCCTCTTTCAGCACCTTGGTGTGCAATCCGTAACCCAGATCAAGACGGTGGGGGATGTAATAATCAACCTCACCGCCCAGGCGGCGCAGCACGGTTACCAAAAGAGTCGTGCCCGTAACCCCGTCAACATCGTAATCACCGTAAACCAGTATTTTTTGTCTTGTTTCCAAAGCCCGGGCGGCCAGTTCCACACCCCGATCCATATCACGCATCAACATGGGTGAGTGCAAACCGGCAAGGTCTACGTCCAGAAAATCTTTAGCCGCGGCAGCAGTAAAAATACCTCTGTTTATCAGAAGCTGGGCCATCAGTGGTGAGACGCCCAGCTTGCGTGAAAGTATGAATTGCATTGCCGGATCGGAAGCCTTGACCCGCCATTTTTTGGGAATGATCATTATTCCTCCGTCTTAGATAAGCTGCTTTAACAATTAATTTACGTTATATTGATTATAATTGAGGGTTTAGTTAATGGCAATGAATACCGGGTTTCTATGCCCTTGATGTAATTATAATAGTTTTTTAATAACTTTGTCACAGTTTGGTAACCTTTTGCGGTAAATTATAAAAAACCCACGCCGGGTGCGTGGGTTTTTCATGTTAAATTCCTCATTGTTAACTCTTTAGAACATATAACCAATTAACTGGTAATCAGCGGCCTAGAGATCTGTTTTTCATCATTGGGGATTCCCAGTCGGCTTTGGTAACACCATGTGTAACAATAAGATTTTTTTCTCTTACCTGATCAACAAATCTGTTACCTTTTTTACCCAGGTAACGCCGAACGCGATCCATTTTGGAGCAGTAGCGCAAAGCCGCTAAAGTATAAAACTCCCCCACCACCTCATGGTCCTGCCATTTTTTAATAGCCTCAGCCAATTCCAAAACGCGAATGCCCATTAGGTTTTCAATAGCGAAATCCTGTAGCTCCTCTTCATCAAAGATGGCCACCCAACCATTATTAGATGTACGTACGTATTTAACAGAAAACTTATTTACTTTTTTGTAATTATGCATCATCAAACACTCCTTTATAAATTTTATTCAGCATCTCTTAACTGCTCTTTCACTATTGATACATCACTTTTACAGTAGGGCTGAATTGAAGAATAGTATAAATTTTTAAATCTACGATTTCATTAAATAATTTCTTCTTTATATATAATTTCGACATTATTGTGTATTTTGGGGGGGTCACAGAGATATAATTACTAATTTTGGGCAATTAAAATGCAAAGCATCTTGCCAAATCATTAAATTATTTTAGCAGTTATTGGAAGATGAAAAAAGGCATTATTTACATGGTGATCTCTTGGAACATACTACTACAGGTAACGTCAAAAAATATGAATACCTTGTTAATACATTTAAAAGGAGATGCTGCAGTGCTGAAAAAAATAATTGTTATCTGCCTCATTGCCGCCCTAGCTTTGACTCTTGTCGGTTGCGGGGCGACTAAAGCTAAAAAAGAAAAATTCGTTGTCACTGATAACATGGAAGTTGTCGAAAAGCAAGTGGAAGACTTAAACGGTGACGGCAAGACACAGAAAGTTATCCTCTACGGAGAAAAAGACGACCAGGGCATGCCTGTCTGGACGCTGGTAGAGGAAGAATACGAAATTGTTTCGCTGGATAGTATGGAAGGTGCTTACACGTTAGCGGACATTAATCTACAGGACGTTGACGGCCAAAAGGGTTTGGAAGTGCTTTTTTATCGCTACAACACAGGTAGCGCCGGCGGACAGGGATTGAATATTTACAAACTTGATCGGGGTGAATGGCAAGAGATCTTCAATGTCCCCAATTCTTTTGACATGGGGAAGGAACGCTTTACAATGCAGTACATGGGCAATTACCAGGTGAGCTTTAAAGACAGCGAAACCGGCCTGGAGCACGTTATTAAACTGGATCCAAGCCGGTACGCAGGTAACGAGGAAATGCTGGACGGTATTTCAACCTGGGTGGATCCCATTGCCGAGTATAAGCTAGAGGACATCGACAGCGACGGAGTCAGCGAAATAACTACTATGCAAATGGTTATCGGTATTGCCCATGCAGACCCGATTGCTTCCCTGCAGACCACTTACCGGGTAAAGGATGGTAGTTACCAACCTGAAAAAATATCCCTGGTAGACATTAGTGGCATGGTTTTAGTGGAAAAAGCATTATAGTAAACAATGACCTCCGGTACCTTGCCGGGGGTTATTGTTTTATTACTGTAAATTATTTTTTAGCAGAAATAGGAACTCCATCCGTTTCTGTCGAAGTTTACATGTGGCGTTTTTTCATTAATTTGGAGGGTCTGTCAAATGCTGACCATAGTACACAGTATGGCCATAAACGGCCTGGACGGGCAGTTGGTGCGGGTGGAAGTCGATGCCTCCAGCGGTTTGCCGGGGTTTGATATAGTAGGATTACCGGACCCGGCGGTACGGGAAGCCAAAGACAGGGTTCGGGCCGCCTTGAAGAACGCTGGCTTTGCATTCCCGGCCCGGCGGATTACTGTCAACCTGGCACCCGCCGACCTAAAAAAGGAGGGGCCTGTTTATGACCTGCCGATATCGCTGGGCATTTTATCATCCACCGAACAAATTGACCCTGTATTGCTGCAGGGGTATATTTTTTTAGGTGAGTTGTCGCTAAACGGCTCTATCAGGGGTGTTAACGGCTTGCTGCCCCGAGTGGCATCGATGCCCGGGGAAGGTTACCACCGGGTAATGGTGCCTGCCGAAAACGCAGATGAAGCTGCGCTAATGGGCAATGTTGAGGTTTACCCGGTACGGGATCTGATCCAATTGGTGAGACACCTGCACGGAGTTGTGACTATTGCCCCGCATCTAGTGGACAATGAAAAGTACTGGGGCAGAAACGGCAACGCACCGGATATGTCCGAGGTGCGGGGACAGGTCGCGGCCAAGCGGGGCCTGGAGGTGGCTGCCGCTGGTGGCCACAATATGATTATGCTGGGGTCGCCTGGTTCGGGCAAAACGATGCTGGCCCGCCGCCTGCCGGGTATCCTACCCGATATGCTTCAGGAAGAAGCTTTGGATGTCACCAAGCTATATAGCTTGGCGGGACTGCTTCCGCCCGGGCGGCCGTTAATCACCGCAAGGCCGTTTCGTTCACCACACCATACAGTTTCCACCTCGGCCCTTGTTGGAGGCGGCCGGTTTCCCCGCCCGGGTGAAATAAGCCTGGCCCACCGGGGGGTACTGTTTTTGGATGAAATGGCGGAATTCAAGCGTGATGCCCTGGAGGCGTTACGCCAGCCGCTGGAAGACGGCACAGTGACTGTGTCCCGGGTGCACTCTACGGTTACCTTTCCTGCCAGAATTATGTTGGTAGCCTCGATGAATCCCTGCCCATGCGGCTTTTTAGGCGATCCCGAACGGGAATGCGGCTGTTCACCACTGCAGGTGCAGCGCTACCTGCAGCGCCTTTCCGGGCCGATGCTGGATCGGATTGACCTGCACATCGACGTGCCCCGGCTTAAATTTCACGAGTTGGAACAAGTCCAGCCAGGTGAGAGTTCAGAAACAATCCGCCGGCGGGTGCAGCGGGCCAGGGAGATTCAAGCCCAACGCTTTGGCGGTGCCAGGTGCAACGCCGAGATGACCCCGGCCCAGATTAAGAAGTTTTGCGGATTGAATGACGAGACCAGGAATCTGCTGCGGTCTGCCTTTGACCGGTTGCAGTTAAGCGCCCGGGCCCACAATAAGATTATCAAGGTGGCCCGTACCCTGGCGGACCTGGCGGAAAAAGAAGATATCCGGGTGGAGCATGTAGCAGAAGCAGTGCAATATCGCAGTATGGAGAGAAAATATTGGGGTTAAAAGGAAATAATAAATGCCCGCAAGGAGGTTATAGCAGGCCATGTTGAAAAAGATTTTCGACTACTTTTTTGGGTGGGAACTTGCCTATTCAACTCAGAGCGTCGAAGATTACGCCAGATTCATGGGCAAGCTTATGGATGCCGGAATTAAATATAGATCCAATTTAGTTAATCAGGGGGATAGCCATAGGGGTGGATTGGGACAATTTACTACATATGAAGTATTGGTTAAAAAAGAGGATATGTATAAGTTAAATGAGGTTAGTCATTTTAATTAATCGGCCTCACTCAAAACTGGGGTCTACCAATCATTAATGAATGGATTTGGAGGGAATTTGCCCTTGATAATCGAATATATGTAAAAAAGCAGGCCCACACTTTGGTGTGGGTTTTACAAAGTTTATTAAAACCGGGGAGTTAATATGGACAAAACTAAAATAGCTGGCATCATCGACGTTGAAACCACCGGCTTTAGCCCGTATAAAGAAGAAATTGTTGAACTTGGCCTGGTTTTATTCTCATTTAATTGCTTAACTGGCCAGGTTATTGATTTAGTTGATGAATATACCGGTTTGCGGGAACCGGCGGTGCCAATATCTCGCGGGGCAAGTATGGTTCATGGTCTGGACATGAATGTACTTCGGGGCCAAGAACTTGATCAAACCAGAATTAGGTCTATGCTGGGCCGGGCTGAATTTATTACCGCCCATAACGCCCGGTTTGATTATAGTTTTGTGGTTAAGATATTTAATGAAGCAGTCCAAAAACCTTGGTTATGCACAATGAATGGGATTAACTGGTCCGCCAGGGGTTTTCGTTCCAAAAAGCTGCAAGAATTAATTAATCAGCATGGTATTGAGGTGCAGCGGTGTCACCGGGCCGCTGATGACGCCAAAGCCGTACTTGCACTGCTTTCGCTTAGCGGACAAAATTATTTATCGGAATTATTAAGGTCAAAACCACTGAACCAAATAAGTTTAGAGTCTTTCGCAGAAACCGCAATTGCAAGAGATAAAGATTGAGGTGATGTTTTATGGCCCGGGTGCATGTTTTTATTTCCGGCCGGGTACAAGGGGTTTATTTTAGGGATTTTACCAGGCAAGAGGCGGAAAAACTAAACATTAAAGGCTGGGTGCGCAATCTTAATGATGGCCGGGTGGAAGCGGTTTTTGAAGGGCCGCAGGAAAACCTGTCCACCATGCTTGACTGGTGTCACAAGGGCTCACCCAGTTCCCGCGTGGACAATGTGGAAATATTATGGGAAACACACGAAGAACAATACAATAAATTTAGCATTACCGGGTAGATTATTACTTCACAGGGAGTGAGCACAGGATGAGTTATGTCCCCCTTCTAATGGTGCAGCAAATATCGCCGGAGGACATGCAAAATTTTGACGTCATGGAAACCAAAATTGTCGCCATCGCGGTTTACGCCAATAAAGCAGGTGTACCGATCACCGTTGCCACCCGAAGATTATTTGACGGGGATAAGCAATTTTATTTTCCCACCGAGGTTACCGAAGGGGCAGCTAAAACAAGAATCGTGTACCACCACACCCTGGCCCAGTGGCGTGAATTGCTGGAATCGCTAACCCTGCCGTCGGCACCTGATGCCTTAAAACAGCTGATGATCCCAATGTTTTTATATCTTAAGGAAAAGTACCCCGCTGTTTTTGCCGGCATTGAACATGACCAATCATTCGATCCGAGCCAATACGCCGAAGTATTACCTGCCCAATAGGGGGCCAGGCTTTTGTGTCATGGGGACGGTTCCTTTGACACATCTGCAATTCGATGTGTCAAAGGAACCGTCCCCATGACACAAAAGCCTGGCCCCGTTTATTTATTCTTTGGTGAATTCGTCTTTGCCTACTCCGCAGATGGGACATTGCCAGTCGTCCGGAAGTTTTTCAAAAGGTGTGCCGGGCTGGATGCCATTATCCGGGTCGCCCAATTCAGGATCGTAAACATAACCGCATACGTTACATACGTACTTGTCCCCGGCTTTTTCCTTTTTGGGCATGTAGGTGGGAGAGCTCTTGGGTACGGTGCCTTTTTTAACCTGCTGGTAAAAGGCGTAAGTCATGGGTAACCCTTCCCTAAGCACTTCGGCCCCGGTCAGTTCCCCGATAAATATGGTATGAGTCCCCGCATCCGCTTGTGACACCACTTTGGCTTCCATCCAGGCCAGGGTGCTCTCGGTTACATAGGGCAACCCCCCGGGAGTACTTTGATGCTCTATTTCCGCAAGCTTATCCACCTCGCGACCGCTTTTAAACCCAAAGTGTCCCACCAGGGACAATGGTGTTTCTTCAGAGAGCACTGATACGGCAAAGACCCCGCTGGCACTGATAAATTCATGCGTCAGGTTTTGCTTATTAATACTTACCGCTATGGTCGGCGGCGCGTTGGAGATTTGAAAAACGGTGTTAGCCACCTGGCCGTTAAATTTATCGTCTTTTCTTGAGGTGACGATATAAAGGCCATAAGAAATATTATACAACGCTTTATTATTCATGCATTTCACCTCTCTAGAAATGTTTTTATTTTAACGTATATTACCATTATTATGACCCAATGCCAATTAGTCAAGCTCGTTTCGGAATATTTGAAATATATTGACAACTGGCAAATGCCATGCTACATGTATAATGACACTGGTGTAACCAGTTAAACAATTAAACAAGGTGATTATTATGCTGCAGCAAGTTAAAAACAAAAATTTGAACGACAGCATTGGAGAAGAAAAACTGGAACTTTTACTGGAAGAGGCGTCTCTTAATGGTTCACGCCGCCGGGAACGCTATCCGGACAGTCGTTTTTTCGGTTATTTTTGTAGTTATTGGCCGGAGGAGATCGTTCTGGCGGCGGGTTATGAGCCGCTGCGGCTCTTTCCCGCTCCTATACAAGCTGTTCCCGCGTCCCTTCCCGCCTACTGCTGTTCACTGGCCCGGGGCTGTCTGTCCAGGGCTGAAAAAGGGGACTATGCAGATTTGGCCGGAACTGGATTTGCCCATACCTGCGATACCATGCAGTGCCTGGGCGGTATTTGGCAGGCAGTGGCGGGACACGTTGACAATACCCTGCAGTGTGTACCCCCGGTACTGCTGGAAGCGCCGGGAGCACGCCGGTACTACCTGACCGAATTGCAAAACTTGCTTAGTAAAATAGGCAGACTGACAGGCCGGGAACCCGGTAAGATAGATTTAATAAGGGCCCTGGATTTATGCAGGCAAATTAGGCGCCAAGCCGCCGAGCTTGATAAAATGCGTCCCTACCTCCCTTCCCCGCTGGTACCTGCACTGCTTAGGGCGGGACAGGTAATGCCCGGAACGGAATTTAGTGCCGCACTAGAAAGAGTTATACCGGTGCTTAAGGAGCGGATGGCTGAGCCCGGTGACCGGTGCCGGGTACTGGTCACCGGGGCGGTGCTGGAAAACGACAGTCTGTTTAAGATGGTGGAAGACCTGGGCGGCAGGGTGGTAGCCGACGATATGTGCACGGGTTATCGGCATTATTATGATCAATTAAGTCAGCCGGATACTCCGGATCCGCTGGAGGCCATAGTACAAAGAGCGGCAAATATGCCTCCCTGCCCCTGCCGCAGCCGCGGTCATGATTACCGGATTAATTACCTGGAACAACTCGCCCTTGAGAAAAATGCTGCCGGTGCGGTGCTGGTAATTCGCAAATACTGCGAACCGCACGCCTGGGATGCCGTCCCGGCGGCGGAACAACTGCGCAAGTCGGGTATCCGGACTATGGTTCTGGAGCTGGAAGGAGCCGATGTCGGCGGCCAGGAGCGCACTAGACTGCAGGCTTTCCTGGAAAGCATTTAGTATGTCCAAAGGAGAGGTTACTATGGCGGAACAGCGCCGTTACCGACCGCTGGCCAGTACCAGGCAATTGGAGAAAACAATGACCAGGTATTACGCCTTAACCCGCTATCACCGCTTATGGGGCCGACCGCTGCGGAGACCTCTGGCCTGGGTTACCAGCGGGGCGCCGGTAGAACTGCTGCTTGCTTTTAATATCCACCCGGTTTACCCAGAGAACTACGGAGCCATCTGCGGCACCAGGAAAGTATCGGCCAAGCTTTGTAAAGTGGCCGAGGCCGCCGGCTACTCACAAGACCTTTGTTCCTACGCCCGGTCACACATTGGTTCCATTATGCGCCCCGACCTGGCGCCCATGGGTGGTCTGCCTCGACCGGATTTGCTTGTGGCATGTAACAATATTTGTGGTACCGTGCTTAAGTGGTACGAAGCCCTGGCCCGTATTTTTAACGTGCCGTTGCTGGTGTTGGATACACCTTACTTGCCCGGTGAAGTAACCGGTCACGCGGTGGGGTATGTACATGAACAGCTAAAAGAAATGGCTGCCGACCTGGAAAAGATAACCGGGCGCCGTTTTGACGCCCGGGGATTGGAAAAACGGCTGCTACTAAGCAAGGAAACCATCAGCCTGTGGCGTGAGATCCGGGAATTTTGCCGGGCCGAACCGTCGCCACTGAACGCACCCGACCTGTTTATTCACATGGCCCCGATAGTAGTATTGCGCGGTACCAAGCAATCGTTAAAGTATTACCGCCAGCTCAGGGATGAGGTCAAACACCGGGTCGACCAGGGTTTGGGCGCAGTTGAAAATGAAAAGATCCGGTTGGTCTGGGACAACATTGCCATCTGGTACCGGTTATTTGCTTTCTTCAAAGATTTTTCCCAGCGTGGCGCGTGCTTTGTTACCGATACATACAGCGGTGGCTGGGCAGTAGAACTGTCTCCGGGTGATCCGCTGGAAAGCCTGGCCTCAACTTATACCGAAATTTTCCTTAACCGATCCCTGGAGTTCAGAGCCCGGCAGATGATTGATTTAATCAAAGATTTCAACGCCCACGGTTTTGTCATGCACTCCAACCGCTCATGTAAACCATATTCGCTGGTGCAGGAAGTGATCCGCCGGCAGGTCATGCGGGAGACCGGCGTACCCGGGCTGATGGTGGAAGCCGATATGGCTGACTCGCGGGTATTTGCGAATGAGCCGGTCAAAAACCGCGTGCAGGCTTTCATAGAAACGCTGGAGGCTTAGTGTTAGTTGATATAATCTTTAAAACAGGAGGCTTTGCCGATGAGTAAACCGGTGAGTAAATTTTATCTGGGTGTGGATATTGGCTCATTAACCACCAAGGTGGTTATGGTTGATGAGGAAAGCCGGATTATTGCCCGGGCCACCGGCCGCACCGGGTTCAGCGGTCGTGAAGTGGCGTCCCGGCTGGCTGCATCATTATTGATTGAATTGCAGTTGAGCGAAAAGGATGTGGCAGCAACGGTGGCTACCGGCTATGGCAGGGTTACTTTTCCGGCTGACCGGGAAATGTCCGAAATAACCTGCCAGGCGCGGGGTATCTATCAACTATTTAACAAGGCTGAAACTGTAATTGATATTGGCGGCCAGGACAGCAAAGTGATTAAGGTACTACCAGGCGGTAAAGTGTCCGATTTTACGATGAACGATAAATGTGCTGCCGGTACCGGGCGATTCCTGGAGGTGATGGCCGGCGCTTTAGAGGTGGATGTAAAGGAGCTGGGCGGACTGGCCGAAGAAGCCAGCGACAGCTGCAGCATTTCGTCAATTTGCACTGTGTTTGCGGAATCGGAAGTGATATCCCACATTGCTGCTGGACGCACCAAGCCTGACATCGTAGCCGGTGTCTGCAATTCAGTGGCGGCACGGGTAGCTGCGTTAACCGCCCGTACCGGGCTGGCTCCGGACGTGGTTTTCACCGGCGGTGTGGCCCGCAACAAGGGTGTGGTAAATGCCCTGGCTGCTCAACTGGGTACGCGCCTGCTGATCCCGGATGAACCAGAGATAACCGCAGCCCTGGGGGCCGCCCTGTTTGCCCGGGATATCGCCCCAAAAAACAAACCCTGCGTTTAAGCAATTTTGGCAGGGTTTTCGTGTGTAATGACCTTCCGAGCCATTGGAAGGTTTTATTTTTTCCTCTTAACCACCTTGATTTTTTGACCTCTATTCCCGCCGTATCTGTATCTGCTTTCCTCTTAAATAAATCTTCGAAATAGCTGAGTTTCTAAGCTCAGCTCTGTAGTTGAGTATAATTATCGAAATGTGTCACATTGGGGCATTTTTTATACTCGCAAACACACAAGAAGGAATACAAGTTTTTCTGAGGAAAATATTACAATACTTAAAAATAACGCTAAATACTTAACAGTTGTGGTTTACAATTTAACCTGCAGCAACAACGCCTTTTGCGAAAGTTGATAATTAATGATAGAAAAAGCAATATAAAGAGGGTTTATTTCATGGTTAGCTCTTTCAACTTGTTGATTAGAAAAAAAAATCTAATGGGTTTAGGCGCTATTAAATCTAATCTCCAATGCCTTATTCTGGTTTTCGCCGCGTTTTGTTTGGTGTGGCTATGTCATGCCGGAGAAGTGCAGGCGGCGGTTCCGCAGGTGACTTTGCAGGCGGCGGTGAATTACCCCGTGGGAAATAATCCCTATAGTGTAGCCGCGGGTGATTTTAACGGGGACGGCAAAATTGACCTGACCGTGGCGAATCTTAACAATAACAGCGTCTCCGTCCTTTTAAACTACGGCGACGCTCCTTTCAGGCCGCGGTGAACTATCCTGTGGGAAATGCCCCTTATAGTGTAGCCGTCGGCGACTTCAATGGGGACGGCAAAAACGACCTGGCCGTGGCTAACAGAGATGACGATAACATATCAGTCCTTATGAACAACGACTACGGATCCTTCGGGGCCGCGGTAAACTACCCCGTAGGAGATAGTCCTTATGGTGTAGTCGTCGGTGATTTCAACGGGGACGGTAAACCCGACCTGGCCGTGGCGAATTTTTTTGGTGCTACCTTTTCATATCTTTATGGCAATGGTGACGGTTCCTTCCAGCCGAAGGCGGATACTTTAACAAATGGTATGCCTTGCAGCATAACCGCTGGTGACCTTTCAGGGGACGGGATACCCGACCTGGCCATCGCTAATCAGTATACTAAAATAGTTGCCGTCATTATAAGTAAGGGTGGTGGTTTTTATTACACCATGGCAAATCTCCCTAACAGCATATCTATGGGTGATTTTAACAGGGACGGCAAAAACGACCTGGCCGTGGCCGATAATAATAACAACGTATCCATCCTGATGAACAACGGCGCCGGCTCCTTCGGGGCGGCGGTGAACTACTCTGTGGCAGGCGGCAATTATAATAGTACCGCCGTGGGTGATTTCAATTGGGACGGATGGCTTGATCTGGTTCTGGGGAATTCCGTTCTATTAAACAACGGTGACGGCTCCTTCCAGGCCGCGGTGAACTTCTCTTCGGGTATTGGCCCTTACAGCTCAGCCGTCGGTGATTTCAACGGGGATGGCAAGCCTGACCTGGCTGTGGCCGATAGTTTCAGCGACAACGTCTCCGTCCTTTTAAGCGGTTCACCGTTGGCGCCGCTAGGCCGTCTTACCGTAAACCAAGGAACACTAACCCCCGCCTTTACCCCGGGTATTCTCAGTTATACCCTGGACGTGCCCAACTCTGTCACCGGACTGAACCTTACTGCCACCCTGGCTAACCCTTCAAACCAACTTAGTATCAACGGTCAGTACCATGCGAGCGGCATAGTAAAGACCATTTCCCCCCTGCTGGAGGGAGTCAACATTATTACCGTGGCTGTGGCCAACCAGACCACGGGTTTGACCAGCACCTACACCGTGACGGTTAACCGGGCCGCCCAGAACCCGGCCAATGCCGACCTTTCCGAACTGGCCACCGACAGCAGGGAGCTAAGCCCTTCCTTCAACCCGGCCATAACCAATTATACTTTTAACGTGGACAACAGCGTCACCTCTATCAATATCACCGGCACACCTGCCGATCCCTCCGCTACCATGTCTATTAACAACCAGGACGTGGGAAGCGGGACCGAAACCGTTACTGTAAACCTGAACCCCGGCGACAACCAGATTCCAGTAATGGTGCGGTCCGGAAACGGCAGCACCACCAAAACCTATATGGTCACCGTGGTACGAAGTCTTTCAAACAGCGCCGATCTGAGCAGTCTCAGCGTAACACCCGGCATCTTAAGCCCGGATTTTAGCCAAAACACCGTGGCCTACCAGGTTTACGGCGCATTTGCCACCAATCGCTTGGACATTACTGCCGCTACGGCAGATCCGGACGCATCTGTTAAAATTAATGGTCATCATGCCACCGATAGTGTGGCTCAAGCGGTTTACCTCGATCAAGGCGCCAACCTGATTCCCATCGTAGTGACGGCGCCTGCCGGAAATGAGAAGGCCTACATCATTTCCGTCAACGGCACGGTGAGCAACGCCAACCTGGGAAGCCTTTCAATCAGCCCCGGCGGCCTGAGCTTCGCCCCGGGCACCACCACCTATACCATAAATGTTGATAATTCCGTCACTGACCTGGACGTTACTGCCGCTCCCTCGGACCCCAAGGCTCTGGTGTTGGTAAACGGAGGTATTCTTTACGGGGGGGCCGCTTCATTCAGCCTGAGCCCTGGTGCCAATACCATAGAGGTGATGGTAGTGGCCCAGGACGCCAGCACCAAGACCTATACAATCTTAGTGAACAGGGCAGCGGGCAATGCCGATTTAATCGGCCTTGAGGTAGCGGGCCTAACCTTAAGCCCTGACTTTGCTCTGGAAACAGTAACCTACGCAGTGTACGTAAGTAACGAAACAAACAGCCTGGATATTACCGCTATCCCCGCCGACAGTGTCGCCACCGTTACTATCGACGGCGAATTACAGCCGGTGGGGGATGCAGTCACGGTACCACTGAACCTGGGGGTAAACACTGTGCCGGTGGTAGTAACGGCAGCCGACGGAAGCACGAAAAAGACCTATGCACTTACGGTCAACCGCGCGGCAGCACTATTAATCACCACCAACAACCTCCCCGCCGCAACCCGGGGGATACCTTACAGCACCGTCATAGAGGGCGTAGGGGGCAGCGGCATATACACATGGAGCGCCACCGGACTCCCGGTGGGATTAAGTCTGGACGCGATGACCGGGTTAATCTCCGGTACTCCCGCCTTGGCGGGCAGCAGCCCGGTAACATTTATAGTCACCGACAGCAACGACGGCACCGCCAGACTGACCCTTAGCCTAACGGTGAACCTGCCCACAGGTACAGGCCGTTATTCTATCATCCCGGCAGATGACCCAGCCTACACATCCAGTGTGGACGCCGCAGGAATTGCCTCCATGATTGTCAACAACAGCGTGACTGGTTTTAAATACTTTACCGTAGACGTGACTCCGGTGGAAAGTCGCCCCGGTTACGAGACGGCTGTCTTTGTCCAGTATAGAAACGGCGCCCAGGTAAGCATTAACGCCACCAAAGCCGATTTCGACACCGTAACCCGCGCCCAGGCAGGATTTAACGTGCAGCCTGGAGACGTGATCAAGACCTTTATTGTCGATGACCTTACCAACGACCCCGGTTTCAACCCAACTCCGCTATAGGAGGTAAAGGAAGTGCAGACAATGAAAAGAAAATTAATAGCAGCCGTGATATTGATTTTGGTCTTCTGCTTCCCATGCGCCGCCCTGGCTAGTGTTACCCTGAACTTGAGCGCCGAAAGCGCTGCGGTAGGCAGCACGATAAATTATTCTGGCACCGCCGTTCCCGGCGTTCTAGTGCCGGTCAAAGTTTTGGACGGGGCCGGGAACATCGTTTTCTACGATGAAGTCCTGGCGGACGCAACCGGCGCCTACAGTGGAAAATTTGTGACACCGGACGCACCGCAACCATTAAAGATTATCGCCGGGTATGGCGGCAATGTGGCTGCAGAGACGCTAAACGTCACATTGACAAAACCGCCCGGCCAGGTACGAGGAGGCTCATCCACTAGTAAAACAAATAGCAACACGTGGTCAATTACCTCGGCATTGGGCGGTACTACAAAGCTGGGCGATGTCTCTTTAAAAATACCGCCCAACGCCCTGCAGGGGAGTGACAGAGCACAGGTGACCATACAAAAGCTTGTCTCGGCACCATCTGCGCCTGCAGGTTTAATGATTATGGGTGCGGTGTATCAATTTACCGTGAACGGGCAGGAACATTACAGCTTCAATGTGCCAGTGACTATCGCATTTACCTTCGACCCATCCAAGTTGGCCCCGGGGCAAAACCCGGCGGTGTATTACTACGACGAAAACAAGGGGCAGTGGTTGCGCCTGGGTGGTACAGTGTCCGGCCACACCATCACCGTCACTGTTGACCACTTTACCAAATTTGCCGTCATGGCGGAAAAAAACAGCGTCCCTGAACCAAAGCCGGGCGTTAACCTAACAGACATAGCCGGCCACTGGGCCGGGGCAAATATAAAAAAACTGGTTGAACTGGGTGCCGTCAGCGGCTACCCCGACGGCAGCTTCAAGCCGAATAAGACCATCACCCGGGCCGAGTTTGCTACCGTGCTGGTCAATGCTTTTAACCTTACACCCAGGCAGGGCAAGAAGTTTACTGATACAGCCAATCACTGGGCCAGGGATTTTATCTCCACAGCGGCAGCTTACGGTATAGTCAACGGCTACGACGATAGCCGCTTTGGCCCAAACGACCCAATTACCAGGGAGCAAATTGCCGCGATGATAGTTAAAGCCGCTAAACTAAGCCCGGCGTTTGGTGAGCTTACTTTCACCGACAGCGGGGATATCTCAACATGGGCAAAAGAATCAATAATTACCGCGGTGAAAAATGGAATCATCAAAGGATACCCGGGCAACATCTTAAAACCGAAAGGTGATGCCTCCAGGGCTGAAGCCGTTACAATAATAGTTAATTCTATGATCAAATAGTTACTACTATATTAAATTATACTAAAAAAGAGCCGTAATTACTTATTTTACAGTAATTACGGCTCTTTTAATTAGCAAGGGCACTTTTTCAGTGGCCTCCGTTTAAGCGGGGTTTGTTAAGATTCTATTTCGGCACAAGCGTCCCTGGTAAATTTCCTTAAACCCGGGCAACTGTTTCCCCAGTAAAAACTACACAGGCTGCATTCAACGCAAATCTGTTCACTAAAGCTAACCTGCGGCGCCATGTTAATAACCTCCTAATATTTTCTTAACCTTATATTAGGCTATCCCAGGCCGCTGCTCAACAGGTTGCCCTTGAAAAGGCAAATTAAGGCGTTTAATGGGCGAATTAACGTGTTAAATATTAGAAAGCATTTTCAATGTGCGTGATCTCCGTGTCTTGCGCCCAGTTTACCGCCACCACATCAAACCGGATGAATAAGCGATCCTGCGGGTGGCGAACCAGATAAAAACTGGCCAACTGCCGCAGTTTTTTTATTTTAGCCCTGGTGATGCTTTCCAGGGCCAAGCCGTATTTACTGCGACTTCTGGTGCGTACTTCCACGAATACCAGATAATTACCGTCCCTGGCCACGATATCAATTTCACCTATCCGGCACCTAAAATTACGTTCGATGATCCGAAAGCCTTTATTCATTAAAAACCGGACAGCCAGATCTTCGCCTTTAATGCCCAGACTACGCTTCTCCCCGGTCAAGATAATGAGCCTACTTGTCAGCCGGGACCAAGTTTTTTTCAGTTAAATACTCAGTTAACATTTTGGCCGTATTGCCAGTAATTTTGAGGCAGTTTTTAAGGTGCTCGGTAGTGTCAAAAGGGTGTGGATTTAGCACTCTGCAGCAGGTAGCCGAATATTTCTGTTCGAAACGATCATGAAAATTTCTGGCATGTTCGTAACACTTTTCACGGTCGCCCTCGTTGTTAACCCGGCCGGTTAGCAAACCAAGAATGGCTACCGAACCGGTCAGAGCGCCGCACATGCACCCGGCATGTCCCAGCCCGCCACCGTAGCCGGTGAACACGCGTACCAGTTCCGGGTTTAAATCAGGGGCCACCAATTCCCGAAAGGCAGTAAAAATTGCTTCTGAACAATTATAGCCGCTGCGAAAGCTCTCCCCCGCCTTATTGCGCATTTGGGTTGCCAGATCGATTTCTGTCATTCTAATCAGTCCTCCTTGCTTTTATTTGGCTATATTAAATTCTTTTAGCGCTCTTTTTAGATATCAAAGCTTTAGTGCATTCGTTCAGACCGTCCAGGGTCAGCTCAAACATGGGGAATACTTCCTGTAATGCGCTAATGGTATAAGCACCCTCGACCATCTTCCAATGGGCCCGGGGGATGGGATTTAACCAGGCGCTGAATTCAAAGTGCGCAGCCAACCGGCGCATCCAATTGATACCCGGTTCTTCGTTGTCCGCCCCCCAGTCCAGTGAACCATATGGCCTAAGTAGTTCGCCCGGCCCCATGCTGGCATCACCCACTATAATTAAGCGGTAATCCGACCCATATTGGCGTAGGAATTCAAAGGTAGCCAGTGAATTTCTGCGCATGCATACGGGGTCTTTAAATATAATTTCATAAACACAGTTATGAAAATAGTAAAATTGCAAGTCGCGAAAATGGGTAGATTTGTTGGCGGCGTTAAAAAGCCTACTGCATAACCGCTGGTACGGATTCATTGACCCGCCTGAATCCATCAGCACCAGCAGTTTAACCCGGTTTTTTCTGCTCCGGGCCCATACCAGTTCCAGCCTGCCGGCATTACGCCCGATGGCATCTACAGTGGCATCCAGGTCCAGAGTGTCTTTCTCTCCCTCCACTGCGGTACTTAGCAGGCGCAGTCTGCGCAGGGCCAGTTCAAACTGCCTGGTGCTTAATGTCTCGTCAGTTCTAAAATCGCGGTAGGCTCTGTCCCCGGCCACTTTAACCGCCGATTTGTTTACCGACTCGCCACCTATCCGCACCCCTGCGGGGTGGTAGCCGGAATGACCGAATGGTGAAGTGCCGCCTGTACCGATCCACTGCGATCCCCCGTGGTGTTCGCCGTCTTGTTTCTCAAGCCGCTCGGCCAATGCCCGGCGCAGCTCGTCCAGGCTCCAGTCAAATGACGGGTTTTTTTCGCCAGGGTTCATTTTAAGCGGTGGTAGAGCGTTTTCCAGCCACTGCAACACCTGATCGGTAACCTGGGGTGGGGTTTCAACACCGGCAAAATACTTCAAAAATGCTCGATCATAGGCGTCATAACGGGTTTCTGTTTTTATAAGCACAGAACGTGCCAGGTAATAAAAACCAGTCAAACTGTCCCCGGCCAGGCCTAGTTTTAGCGCTTGCATCAAGGTTAGCCACTCGGTGATGGTTACCTGGACACCTTCGCGACGTAAAGTATAATAGAAATCTGTAAACAACGATTACACCCGCCTGAAACCCGGTAGGTTTCTTTTACCGGGAGATTCATCAACTGTACTGAAACGGCGCTTCAGCACAGCCATATCCTGATCCTTTTTCAGCAGCACACCGGGCAGAGGGAATTGGGAGTTAATGCTTTCCGGATCCACCCCGCCAATTACCAGCGCTTGAACCCAGTCCAGCAGTTCGCTGGTACTTGGTCTCTTTTGCAGTCCCGGTAGTTCTCTGACCCTGTAAAAAGCCATGATGGCGCTCTGGACCATCTTTTGTTCCAGGTCCGGATGGTGCACTCGAATGATTTCATGCATGGTTTCCTCGTCCGGAAACGCAATATAGTGAAATATGCAGCGCCGTAAAAAAGCGTCCGGCAGTTCTTTTTCAGCATTACTAGTAATCACCACTATAGGCCGGTGCCGGGCGGCAATCGTTTCCCCGGTTTCGAAGATGCTGAAATCCATCTGATCCAGCTCCCAGAGCAGGTCATTGGGAAACTCAATGTCGGCTTTGTCAATTTCGTCAATTAACAAAACCACTCTTTGATCGGCCACGAAAGCTTCACCTAATTTACCCAGCTTAATATAGCGTCTGATGTCCCGCACATCACCCTCACCGAACTGGCTGTCATAAAGGCGCTGTACCGTATCGTAAACGTAAAGCCCGTCCTGGGCCTTGGTGGTGGACTTAATATTCCAGATAACCAGCCTTTTGCCCAGGTTTTCGGCAATGCTTTGGGCCAGCATTGTTTTACCGGTTCCTGGTTCACCTTTGATTAGCAGGGGGCGGTTTAATGCCACCGACACGTTAACAGCATTCAGCAGTTCCGGGGATGCTATGTATTTAGCGGAGCCCTGGTATAAATTTTTTTGTTTCATAATCAACCTCCCCGTTAAAAGCATTGTCATTTTTTTATTGGCCTAATTATAGCACGATTTATTAGAATATGCTGGGCTAACGGTCTTTTGCTAATTTAGAATGAATTTGGGATCTGCTTTTAATTATGTTTTATTTACTACGGGCAGGATTTTAAATTTCTGTTGAGAATAAATTTGCTAATATATAATATCACGCGAGGAGGTCATTAGCCTTGAGTTTTACAGCGCTGGTTCTGGATAAACAGGAAGGCAAGGGAACAATCACCCTGAAACGGCCACATTATAATGCCTTGAACCTGGAACTGGCAAACGATTTAATCCAGGCCCTGGAGAACTGTTGCGAGGATGACAGTGTTAAGGTTTTAATCATTACAGGTGACGGTAATGGCTTTTGCTCCGGTGGCGACCTGGATGTGGCGCGGGATTCCGAGCAGCCGGATCCATCAGATTATTGGAAGCACCTGACCCGCAGATTAAACCGGATTATTGTTGATATCCGTTACGTCCGTAAACCCGTAATTGCCGCCATTAACGGGCCGGTGGCCGGTGCGGGAATGAGTATAATTGCAGCCTGCGACCTGCGTATTGCCACCCGCAGCGCCGTACTGAAGCAGGCCTGGACCAGCGTCGGACTGGTACCTGACGGTGCCTGGACCCTTTTCATGCCCCTTTTAATCGGCATGGGCCGAACAAGTGAACTAGTTTTTATGGATCCCGTGCTTTCTGCCGACAGAGCAATGGAAATGGGTCTGGTAAACGCTGTCGCAGACGACGACAAGTTCCTAGAAACTGTGGACAATTGGGCCCAAAAGCTTATCAACGGGCCAAGTGAGGCTTTCGCCCGGGCCAAAGAACTACTCAATGATGCCATGCTCCCGATCTTGGAAGCACAGCTCAGCCGCGAGCGTCGTGAAATTGTCGGTGCTGCCTTAACCAGTGACTACAAGGAAGGCATGCATGCTTTTCTGGAAAAGAGAATGCCCCGTTTCGAGGGAAAGTGAATAGAAGCAGGAGTCAGTATTCAGGAGTCAGTATTCAGAATGATTCAAGAAGATAAACCAGTTCATTCTAATTCTGTCTTCTGTTTTATGTTTTCTTCTTTTTCTTCTTTTCTCCTGACTACTGACTCCCAAAAAAAATCCCTTCACCATATGGTGAAGGGATTTTTTTTCTATTTCCTTAGTGCAGGAAGAACGAGTGAGCGGCGCTGTTTACCACCTCGGACAGCGGTCCGGGGTAGATACCGATAATCAGGGTAACCAGCATCGTCACAATTAGGGTTACCGTCACCGGGCCGGATACATTGATGGGTGACGGGTCTTTAGGCTCGTCGCGGTACATTACCAGCGCTACACGCAGGTAGTAGTACACCGACACCATGCTCATAATTAAGCCGATGAACACCAGCCACAGGTAACCGTCAACAATGGTCTTGAACAAATAAAATTTGCCCACGAAACCGGCCAGAGGCGGTATACCCGCCATGCTTAGCAGGGCCACCAGCATTACTGCCGCCATCAGCGGCGAACGTTGGCTAAGACCTGCATAATCTTTAAGCTCGTCGCTGCCGGTTACGTTGTAGAAGTACGCTGCCACCGTGAAAGCACCGGCTGTAGCGAACACGTACAGGAAGGCGTAAAACATAACGCCTTTAATACCGGCTTCTGACGCAGTAACCATACCGACCATGATATAACCGGCTTGGGCGATACTGGAGTAGGCCAAAAGCCGCTTGATACTGGTCTGGGGAATGGCTACCAGGTTACCAATGATAATGGTAATACCCGCTAGGATAGCGATTACCATAGCCCAGTTTTCCCACACGCCCGGCAGGGCGGTGATGAACAGCCGCAGGATGATAGCGAAGGAAGCCGCCTTGGAACCCATGGACAGGAACGAGGTTACCGGCGTTGGTGCTCCTTCGTAAACGTCCGGTGACCACATGTGGAAGGGCACCGCTGATATTTTGAAACCGAGACCGGCAATTAGCATTACCAGAGCCAGGACTAAGGCCGATGAAACAGGCTGCATGGCGATAATCCGGCTGATGTCCAGCATGATTACACTACCGGTCAAACCGTACAGCAGGCTAAGGCCGTACAGCAGCACTGCCGAACTCATGCCTGCCAGCAGGATATACTTCATACCTGCTTCAACCGATTTATTATCTTTCTTGCGCAAGCAGACCAGCACTACAAAGGCGATGGTCATCAGTTCCAGGCCCAGGTAAAGGGTCATTAAGTCACCCGCCGAGGCCATCACCATCATGCCCAGGGTGGCAAAAATGGTCAGGCTGTAATACTCGGCCTGGTGGCCCACGTTATCTACGTAGCGCATGTTGCCCAGGATTACCAGAGCAGCAGCCACCATAAAGGTGATTTTCCAGAACAAAGCGTAGTTGTCCAGCAGGTACATACCTGCCAGCAGTTCACCGCTTTGGCCCCACATGGTGATGGCCACACCGATGATACCCATCAGGCCCAGGAAACTAACCCAACCGAGACCGCTTCTGGCGCCCTTGGGAGAGATGATGCCCAGGATTAGTACGCCCAGCCCCAGGGCAGCCACTAGCATTTCCAGTGTTAAAGCCGCCGGGTTAATTGGCATTGAGAAGTCAAATGGCGTCATTTATAACTTCCCCCCTAACTGAAGAACGTCGCTTATTGCCGCGTGCAAGGGCACGACGCCGCTGTTAATCATGTCGAACAATAGGGACGGGAGGAAACCACCGACTACCAGTACTGTGCCCAGCACTATTAGAGGCACCATTTCCGGCCCCCGGATATCCTTGAGGTGGTCATACTCCGGACGGGGCGGGCCGAACAGGGTATTGGCACCGGCACGCAGTACGTACAGCGCGGTGATGATAATACCGGCAATACCGACTACTGCCAGGCCACCATATACATCGAATGCACCAATGAAGATGGTGAATTCCGGGACGAAGCTAATCAGGCCGGGTAAACCCAGGGATGCCATGGCTGCCATCATGAAACCAACTGCCAGGCGTGGGGTCTGACGGGCCAGGCCGCCCATGTCCGGTATCCAGCGGGTATGCGTTTTCTCATAAATGAAACCAATCATGGAGAAGAACAGGGCCGCCATCACACCGTGAGCGAACATATTAGCCACAGCGCCGTTAAGTCCAATTACATTCAGGCAGGCCACGGCCAGGATAACATAACCCATGTGGCTTACGCTGGAGTAACCGACAACGTATTTCAAGTCTTTCTGAGCCAGGGCGCCCATAGCTGCGTAGGCAACACCGGCGACACCCAGTACTGCCATGTATGGCGCCCAGAAGGATGCGCCCGCAGGCAGCATGAATACTGCGATTTTAACCAGGCCGTAACCGCCGATTTTTTTCAGCACGCCGGCGTGGATCATACTAACCGCAGTGGGAGCGCCCGCGTAACCGTCGGGTGACCAGGAGTGGAACGGCCACATGGAAATTAGTGAACCAAACCCCAGCAGCATCAACCCGAACAGCCATATCTGGTCGAAACCGGATAGCTGCTGGGCCACCACCGCCATCCCGGTAAAGCTCATATCCGGGACTCCGGACATAGCGGACGTTTTTACAAACAGCGCGATGACGCCTACCAGCAGAAACGCACTACCAATTAACAGGTAGATGGTTAGTTTCATAGCGGCGTATTCCTTGGTCACGCGCTTGGAGCTGCCCCAGATGACCACCATAATGTAAATGGGGATGACCACCACTTCGTAGAACAGCAGGAAGATGAACAGGTCGTGGGCGATAAAGGTACCCATAACCCCGGCAATCAGGAGCAACAGCAGGATAAAGAATTCCCTGGGCCGGTTGTTGATGTTCCAGGAAGCGAATATCGCCGAGAAACCAATCAGGTTGGTTAATAGCAACATGGGTAAGCTAATGCCGTCAGCAGCCAGGAAGAAGGTTACACCCAAGTCCTGAATCCAGGGTATCTGCATGGCAAACTGCAGTCCGCCCAAGCTTTGGTCATAAGTGAAGTAGGCGTACAGGCTAAGCGCCAACGATACAAAAGTGCCTACAGCAGCAACGCTCTTGATGGTCAGGCTTTCTTCCTTGGGCACGAACACCAGTACCAATGCCGCAACTATCGGAGCCAGCAATATGGTCAGCAGGATTGGAAAGTCCATCTATTTCACACCTCCCAGAACCAGGCTGGCGGCGGATGGGCCGGTGAAGGTTACCAGCACGGCCACTGCCAGTACGCCCAAGAAGAAAATTAGGGCATAATTCTGCAGCCGACCGGTTTGGAACACCCGCAAGCCGTCGCCGGACGACTTGGTAAAGGTACCGATGCCGTTGACGAATCCGTCCACCACGTAAAGGTCAAACAGGTAGAACAGTCTGGCGGTACCGTCCACCAGTGCATGGTTGAACCACAGGTAAAGCTCGTCGATATAGTATTTGTTGTATAGCATCCGGTGCACCGGGCCGAACCATTCGGCCAGCTTGCGGGCCCGTTTCTTTTTGGTGTCCTTCAGGTACATCGTGTAAGCCAGGTAAATACCACTACCGGCCAGTACGATGGACAGGAGCATGGCACCGTAATTAATCGGTCCGTGGTGCGGTTCTCCGAAGTAAATCCATTCAGCCCACACGTTGTTCCAGGGGGTACCCATCCAGCCAGCGCCGATGGCGCCTACGGCCAGAACTATCAGAGGCACCGTCATGGTCCACGGGGACTCTTGCGGGTGGTTCTCCGGTTTTTCGTCACCGAAGAAGACCAGGAAGATCATCCGCCACATGTAGAACGCAGTCAGGAACGCGGTAAAGGCTGCCATGGCAAACAGTACATAGTGCCCTTCGGCCAGGGTGGCCACCAGGATTTCGTCCTTACTCCAAAAGCCTGCAAAGGGCGGGATGCCGGCGATGGCCAGTCCGCCAATAACAAATGTCCAGCCAGTGATGGGCATTTTCTTAATCAGGCCGCCCATCTCCCAAACATCAGCTTTATGATGCAGGGCATACAGCACGCTGCCGGCGGCCAGGAACATCAGGGCCTTGAAGAAGGCGTGCGTCCACATGTGAAACATACCGGCCGTCAAACTACCCACACCCAGGGCCAGCATCATATAACCCAGCTGGCTGACGGTGGAGTAGGCCAAAATGCGTTTGATTTCTCTTTGCGTCAGGGCAATGGTAGCGGCAAACAGGGCTGTAAATGCACCGGTCACGGCCACAAGTTGCATTGCCGATTCAACCTCGTGGAACAGGAACATGGTCCGGCCCACCAGGTAAACACCGGCCACCACCATAGTGGCAGCGTGGATTAGCGCGCTGACCGGGGTGGGGCCTTCCATGGCGTCCGGCAACCACACGTGCAACGGGAACTGGCCGGATTTACCGATGGGTCCGATAAACACCAGCACTGCAATCAGGGTCAGCATACCAATAGTAGTGTACTCTTGGAAGTTGTGGATTTTTTCACCCAGCTCCACCAAGTTTAGGGTACCAAAGGTAATCTGCAGCGCCAAAAGGCCCAACAGCAGGCCGAAGTCGGCGACCCGGCAGGTAACAAACGCTTTTTTGGCTGCTTCCCGGGCGGATATTTTATGGGTATAGAATCCGATTAACAGGTAGGAACATAAGCCCACCAATTCCCAGGCGATGAACATCTGCAACAGGTTGCTGGAGATGACTAAGAGCAGCATGGAAGCGCCGAACAGTGAAAGGTAAGAGAAGAACACCGAGAAACCCGGGTCTCCCTTCATGTATCCCACTGAATAGAGGAAAATAAAAGTCGATATGAACGAGACCATGAACATCATCATGGCCGACACCGGATCCAACTGCACACCTACCTGCACCAGCAGGCTGTCGGTAACCCCCGGAATACCCAGGGATAACCAGTTGGCAGCGTAGACCAGCGGTTTTTCAGTAAACTCATGGTTGGTAAATATTCCGTACGCCGCAAAGCTGGCGATAACACAAGCCAAGGCCATTGAGCCCACCGCAATAATTGCACTGAGCTTTTCAAACGGCCGGGTCAAAAATACTATCACCAAAAATGCCAGGGCGGGAAGGAGCGGTACCAACCATGCATGCATCATCGCGAATTCAACAAGCATTATCCAAAGCACCTACCTTCACTCATGAGAATCCTACCACTTCAGCCAATTGAAGTTGTCTAAATCTACGTTTAGCCTATTGCGGTAGATGGCGATGATGATGGCCAGTCCCACACCCACTTCGGCGGCCGCCACTGTGATTACAAAAATGGAGAAAATTTGGCCGGTAAAATCCAAGGGGGTGATGTATTTGCTGAAGGCCACCAGGTTAATATTTACCGCGTTTAACATTAACTCAATGCAGATTAATACTGCCACGGCATTACGTTTGGTTAACACGCCGAAAAGACCTATGCTGAACAGGAGCGCCGATAGTACTACGTAATGAGTGAGACTAATTGTCAGCATTGGTCTCCACCTCCTCATCCCTGGCCAAAACGATGGCGCCTACCAGTGCTACCAGCAGGAGCAGCGCGGCCACTTCAAACGGGATTACGTATTTGCTGAGCAATAACTCGCCGATAGCCTCGACAGTGTTTGCCGGTACCGCATCTGCAGCGACCATTTCAACCCAGGCTGTACGACCGGCGAATATGGCGCCGAATGCTACTGTCAGGGCCGTCAGACCGGCTCCGGCCAATATTTGTTTGTTAAACAGGTTAGTTTCATTCATGTTCGTCCGCTGGATGACCATGATACCCAAAACGATCATGATACACACGGCGCCGGCGTAAACAAGCACCTGTACCGCGGCAATAAAGTCAGCGTCCAGTGACAGGAACAGTCCTGCCATGGCCACGAAAGTCACGGCCAGAAATAAAACCGAGTGCACGATGTTGCGCATAAACACTACCATGGTGGCCGCGCCCAGAATGGTAGCAGCCAATCCATAAAAAGCAACTACAGCGTAAATACTTGTCTCCATCTGTTACTGACCCTCCTTACCGGCGGCAGCCTCAGATTCGGCAGCGGGTGGGGCGGGTTCTGCAACCTTTTCTTCTTTGGGCGCTTGAGGTTTCGGCTTGGGTTTGGGCTTGGGTTTCTCCTCGCCACCCGTAGCCGGCTCTTCAAGAGGTTCGGCTGGCGCTTCCCGCCGTACCAGCACTAGGGGGATGTTTTTGTAGAAATACTGGTTCATGTTAAAATCCTGCGTGAAGTGTATAGCACCCTTATTGCACGATTCCACACAAAGTCCACAGAATAAGCAGTACTGAATGTCCATTTTATAATCAGTCAGGTACTGTTTTTTACCCACTTTTTGCTTGTTCAGACTGATCACCCTGTTGGGGCAGGCGTTAACGCACAGCCCACAGGCAATGCACTTGTCAACGTCCAGCACAAACTTACCGTGAAAACGTTCCGGCATCGGGTGCTGCTTATCCGGATACTCAACGGTTAATTTGGGGGCCCAGAATTCCTTCCAGGTTATTTGCAGTCCCTTTACTAAACCTTTTCCAAACATGCAATCACCACCCTATCGCCCGGTAAATGTACATCCCAATACCGGTTACGAATATATTGGCCAGGGAAAGGGGCACAAGCACCTTCCAACCAAAGCCCATGAGCTGGTCGACCCTGATCCGGGGATATGTCCAGCGGAACTGCATAACAATAAAAATCAACACATACATCTTAATGAAGAACCATACCCAGGATGGAATAAAAGTAAGGCCAAATGGCGCATGCCAACCGCCGAGGAACATAATAGTAGCCATCGCGCATACCACCATGATGTTGGCATATTCGGCCAGGAAGAACATGGCGAATCCCATACCACCATACTCGGTATACGGGCCGTTAATAATCTCTGACTCACCTTCAACCAGGTCGAAAGGACAGCGATTAGTTTCGGCCACAGCGGCAATAAAGAAAATCAAAAAGGCTATGGGTTGGGTAAATATCAGCCAGGTGTGTTCCTGAGCAGCAATAATATCGGACAAATTCAAGCTGCCCACAATCATAATTACACCCAGCAGAGACAGCACCAGCGGTAATTCGTAACTGACCATCTGGGCTACCGTCCGCATAGCGCCAAGTAAGGAATACTTGTTATTGGATGCCCAGCCGCCCATGAAGAAAAACAGCGTGGACAGCGATGCAATGGCCAATAAATAAAATACCCCGATATTCAAGTCTAGAGCCGCCATATTTTTACCTATGGGCAGTACGGCAAATACCATCAGCGGTGGCATGAAGATCAATACCGGTGCCAGCAGAAAAACAACTTTATCTGCTTTTTTAGGAATAATTATTTCCTTACTGATAAGTTTACCGATATCTGCCGTGGTTTGCAGCAATCCCCAGGGACCGACCCGGTTGGGGCCAATCCGGGCTTGCATAAAGGCGGCAACCTTACGCTCCATGTAAACCAGCCACAGAGCATTAACCAAAATAAATACTAGGACAGCAACCAGTTTGACTACTAACACAATAGACTCCGCAATCTCAGTGGGTAAAAACCCTATCCCTCCGAGAAGAGATCTGAGCCAGTCGGTCGTGCCCACAAATAAATTTTCCAACATGCCTCTTCTCCCCTATGATCCCATATTTGCTTAACAGTCCACTTCACCAAGCACGATATCGATACTGCCCAGGATAGCTACCACGTCGGCTACCAGATAACCGCGCAGCATTTCGTCCAGGTAGCCCAGGTTAATAAACGAGGGCCGCCGTACATGCATGCGGTATGGCTTGTTGGTGCCATCACTGACAATGTAATAACCAATGATGCCCTTGGATGATTCAATCTCTTGATAAACCTCACCTTTGGGCGGTTTCAGGACCTTGGGTACTTTGGCTATGATAGGTCCGTCAACTTCCTTGATCTGCTCGATAGCCTGCTTGATAATCCGCACGGATTGCTCCATTTCGAGTACCCGGCAGTAGAAGCGGTCGAAGCAATCACCGTTTGTGCCCAGCGGAACCTCAAAATCAAAACGGTCGTAGATTCCGTACGGCTTAGCCTTACGCAGGTCGTAATTAACACCGCTGGCGCGCAGCACTGGGCCGCTAAGGCTGTAATTGATGGATGTTTCAGGAGTAAGTTTACCAATGAACTTGGTGCGGGCCTGGAATATTTCGTTGCCTGTAATTAGACCGTTATATTCTTCAATATATCCCGGCATTTCGTCCATCAGTTTATCAAGCTTATCCAGCCAACCTTCGGTAACATCGTCAGCCACGCCGCCGATACGGGCGTAACTTGTCGTCATCCGGGAGCCGGTCAGTTCCTCCAGCAGGTCCATCATTTTCTCCCGTTCACGGAAGCATAGGAGGAAACCTGTAAATCCGCCAACGTCCAACGCGTATACGCCGGTTGCCAGCACATGACTGGTCAGACGGGACAGCTCACCGGAAATAATCCTCAAGTACTCTGCTCTTTCCGGTACCTCGATACCCATCAGTTTTTCCACTGCCTGCACGTAGCCCCAGTTCTGCAGCATGGCTGCCAGGTAGTCCATCCTATCGGTGTAAGGAATTACCTGGGTATAGGTACGTGCTTCGGCCAGCTTCTCAATGCCCCGGTGCAGGTAGCCGCATACCGGTTCCGCCTTGACGATTCTTTCACCGTCCAAGGTGAGTATGACCTGGAAGACGCCGTGGGTAGCGGGGTGCTGTGGACCGAAATTTAGTATATATTCTTGCGTCCTTAACATTAGCTACACCTCTTATATCCCATTTGGGTTACTCCCTGACGCTTTCCCACTGGTAGTCCTTGCGCAACGGGTACCCGTCAAACTTATCGTCCAGCAGAATACGCTTCAGGTTGGGATGGCCGGTAAATACAATACCCAACAAATCATAAACTTCCCGTTCCTGCCAGTTGGCTCCCCCCCAAATGGGAAAAACCGACGGCATTGCGGGATTGTCCCTGCTGATAATGGTCTTAACCATTACCGTATAGCCCTTGCAAATGGAATTAAGGTTATAAACGACTTCGAGCTTGGTTTCTTCCGGGTAATCGCAGGCAGTAAGGTTAGTTAGATATTCAAACTCAAACTCATCCTTTATTCCCTGCATGAATTCCATGAGTTTGTCGACAGGAACAATAATGGTCTGTTGATCGTTTACTGTAACGTAAGCATACTTTTGCTTAATCTCCTCTACCGGCGCTGCTGTTATTTCTCTCATTGCCCGGCCACCACCTTACGCTTGTTGAGGATTTTATCCTTAAGCATAATGAAACCTTCCAATATGGCGTCTGGCCTGGGCGGGCAGCCGGGAACGTACACGTCTACCGGCACCACTTTGTTGGCACCGGGCACCACATAGTATGAGTCTACGAACGGACCACCGGAGATGGCACAACTGCCGACCGCAATACACCATTTAGGTTCCGGCATTTGTTCCCACAGGCGCAGTACGAACGGCTCAGCTTTTTTGGTTATGGTTCCGGCGACCACCATTACGTCGGCCTGGCGGGCGCTGCCGCGCATAACCTCGTACCCAAAACGGGACAGGTCATAGCGTGGGCCGTTTGCTCCCATCAGTGCCTCAATGGCACAACAGGCCAAACCAAAACCCAGCGGCCAGATGGAGTGGGCCCGGGCCAGATTTAGTATTTTTTCCAATGGAGCTGCCGAAATAACTCTTTTTACTTCGTACATGTTGTGGTAGTCCGGGTTGGTCCCGAAGTATTCGGGGGCCCAAATCTCGTTTTTTGCTGTTTCAATTCGTGATTTTTCCTTGTTTACTTCCATTCCAACGCACCTTCCTTCCAGGCGTACCACAAGCCCACAATAAGGATAAAGATGAAGATGATCATTTCAATGAACGTAAAGATCTGCATGTTATTGAATCTTACAGCCCACGGATAAAGATAAATTGTTTCCACGTCAAATATGACAAAAAGCAAAGCATAAAGAAAGTAACTAGTTCTGAACTGTACCCAGGTCGGTCCAATGGTTGGCACACCGCACTCGTACTCTTCCATTTTGACCGGGTTGGCCCGCCTGGGTTGAATCAGAAAAGAAGTTAGAATACCGCCTGCACCAAAAACCACAGCAACTGTAAAGAATATAAACACACCCGCCCAATCAGACATTCATTTCCTCCCCCCTTTCATTAAAATTTTTACTTATTTATTAAATCTCTATCTATAATCAACCGGGGAATTATACGAAAAGCATATTGTGAATTCCGTAACTCCCTGGCGCAAAAAACAGCCTTTAAGTTTTTAATCGGTTAACTGCTTAACAGGTAGGAAGCTTCGCCTGTGCACCGGGCACGAACCGTGCACTGAAATAGCTGTCAAGTGATATGGTGTCCCGTATCCCCGGTGTCGGTCGAATCCATATTCGGGGTAGAGCAGGTGCAGTGTGTCCATCAACCGATCCCTGGTCACCTTGGCCAATATCGAGGCGGCAGCTATGGAAGGACAGAGCCCGTCACCACCCACCACCGAATTTTGATCTACATCCACACCGGGAAGTGTAAACCGTCCGTCTACCAGGATTAGATCAGGACTCAGTTGCAATCCGTTTAGTGCTCTTCGCATGGCCAAAAGCGATGCGTGGTGGATATTAAAAAGCTCAATCTCACCAACTGTGGCCATGCCCACAGCCCAAGATACAGCGCCTGTTTTAATAACTGTGTCCAGTGCTTCGCGTTTAACCGGGGTTAGCTTTTTAGAATCATTCAGGCCTTGGGGCAGGAAGCCTGGTTGCAAAACTACAGCCGCGGCCACCACTGGCCCGGCCAGTGGCCCACGTCCTGCTTCGTCGATTCCCGCTACCAGTTGGTGACCCGGTTTACCGAGGCTGCCTTCAAAAAGGCGCATTTCCTTAAGGCGTATGTTTTCGTCCTGTTCCCTTACCCTGAACTTAAGGTAGTGCTTATAAATGGCCTGGACACCGGCTCTACTGTCGGCAGCCAAGGCCTCAAGCAGCTCAGCGGATGGTTCGTCCTCGCTTGCAGTTAACTCCCTGATCCGGCCAACGCTTAATGATTTAATATTCACAAACTGCTCCATTAAAAAGCTTTTAACTAATATTTTTTTCGCTATCGACAATAAAATGTCCTGCCGGCGACAAAACATTTTTATTTACTGCCGAGGTAAGTCAAGGGTGTACTTCCCCAATCTGCCCTCTCGAAAATCTTTGATGATTAATATAGCGGTTTTTTTGGCATCTACCCGCCCACCGGAAAAATAAAAACCCCTGGCGGCGCCTATGGCCGCCATTAGCTCCCAGGAGTCGCCGTCGGAGATGTTAAGTTTGTACTGTTTAGCCAGCATTCCGGGTGCAATTTCGTTCAGCAAGCACACTAGTTTATCGCTGATTTCCTCGGGCTGATAGATGTCTTCTTTAATGGCGCCGGTGGCAGCCAGCTTAAAAGCTGTATCCGGATCCTCAAACTTTGGCCATAGTATACCCGGCGTGTCCAGTAGTTCTAGCTTGCCACTGAGTTTAATCCACTGCTCGCCGCGGGTAACTCCGGGGCGGTTGGCAGTACGAACGGTATTTTTCCCGGCCAGGCGGTTAATTAGCATCGACTTGCCCACGTTGGGCACCCCGACCACCATACATCTGGCCATTCGCGACCGCCGCCCTTTGGCCATGTATTTCTTTATTTCTGGTGCTGCCTGCTGTTCGGTCAGTTCCACCAACCGGCTGACACCGGTTCCCCGATGTGCGTTTACGGCCACAGCGGGAATCCCCCTGCTTTGAAAATAATCAATCCAGAGCTTGTTTTTGTCCGGATCCGCCAAGTCGGATTTGTTTAGAGTGACAACCCTGGGTTTGTCCCCCAGTATGCGGTCAATGTCAGGATTTCGGCTACTGGCCGGAATCCTGGCGTCCAGCAGTTCAACCACGACATCCACAAGTTTCAGGTTTTGCTGGACAAGTTTGCGAGCCTTGGCCATATGGCCGGGATACCACTGTATATGCATCTAATACTACTCCTATTGTTACTATTAGGGTAGTCCCCTAACCCCTAAGTAGTACATCCTGATTATAGCAGTTCAATCCGGTTCAAGGGCCAGTAAATAACCACAGCTTTGCCGATAATGTTTTCCTCCGGCAACATGCCCCAGGAACGGCTATCTTCACTGCTGTTGCGATTATCACCCATCATGAAGTAAGTACCCGGCGGCACCTCTACCGGGCCAAAGTCGTTGAAATCCAAATCGGATGGCAAATATGCCTCCGAAACCGGCTCATCGTTAATGAAAAGAACACTGTCACGCACTTCAATCGTTTCGCCGCCAACTGCAATCAACCGTTTTACAAAGTCACGACTGGGATCCATGGGGTATTTGAAAACAATTACATCCCCGCGGCTAGGATCTCCCAAGTGGTAGGAAAGTTTATTTACCATAATTCGGTCGCTTATTTGCAATGTCGGGTACATGGATTCAGAGGGAATGATGAACGGCTGGAAAAGGAACATCCTAATCAGTACCGCCAACAGTACGGCTATAGCTACCGATTCTAGGATTTCCAGCAGAGCGGACTTTTGTTTCTTTTCAGATTGACCATCAAACTGGTCTTGTCTCACCTGCTCCATAGTATTCTCCTCATCAATTTGTTTATGATTAAAAACAAAGTTAATTCAAGTATTCAGTAGACAGAATTTAAAATTAAAAGACTACAAAACCGATTTTATTCTGCATACTGACTACTGATTACTGAATCCTATGTTTTTACCTATTATTTAAAAAAGGGACTGTTTATGAGCAGTCCCTAAAAAAACAAAACTATCGCCTTTCCTCAATGCGAGCGGCCTTGCCCCGCAGTTTACGCAGGTAATACAACCTGGCTCTGCGTACGCGGCCTCTTTTGACGACTTCAATTTTATCAATACGCGGTGTATGCAGCAGGAACGTTCTTTCTACCCCTACTCCATACGAAACCCTACGCACGGTGAATGTTTCACTCAGCCCACCGCCACGGCGCCGGATTACCACTCCTTCGAAAAGCTGGATCCGTTCCCGGGTGCCTTCTACCACCTTTACGTGTACCTTTACGGTATCACCAGGGCGGAACTCGGGGATGGCTTCTTTATACTGTCCTTCTTCCAATACACGGATTAAGTCCATATTATTTATGTACCTCCTTCCCATCAGGCGTTCGTATCCCCTGATGCAGAACAGCGGACCGCCCGTAATCACAAGAAAAATTATACCATAAGCGGCGCAAAGGCGCAAGAATTGAGCCTAGTTAAAAAAATGGTTAATAAAAATATTAGCGAAAATAGGTCTACCCAGAAAAACTGGGAGTAAAGAATTACTAATTAGAGCTAGTCGTGCGAAACCTGCTTATATACCGGCTTGGATTGATGCAACGATTTCCTTCAAAATGGACCGGTCCTCGTCCGTGAGCGTTTCCGGGCGCAGCAGTTCGGGGCGGCGTTCCAGGGTTTTTAAAAGTGACTGGCGGCGGCGCCAGCGGCGAATGTTTTCGTGGTGACCACCAAGTAAAATTTCCGGCACCGACAGGTTCGCGCACTCTGCCGGGCGGGTGTAATGAGGGTATTCCAAAAGACCGGTGTAAAATGAATCTTCCACGGCGGAAGCCTTTTCCCCCAGTACGCCGGGGATCATGCGGGATACCGCGTCCACCACTACCATGGCGGGCAGTTCACCGCCGGTGAGCACGTAATCGCCGATGGACAGTTCATCCGTCACTACCAGTTCCCTTACCCGCTCGTCCACGCCCTCGTAATGACCGCAGATAATCACCAGATGATCTTCACTGGCCAGATCCCGGGCCCAGTGCTGGTCAAACTTGAGCCCGGTAGGGCACATCAGCACCACCCGCGACAAAGAACCAGCCCGATTATGACGCACTGCATCAAGCGCCCGGAGGATAGGCGGTGCCTGCATTACCATCCCCGCACCGCCTCCGTAAGGGGTGTCATCCACTGTGTTATGTTTGTTTCCAGAGAAAGCGCGAATGTCTGTTATGTCTATGTTAAGTATTTTTTTTTCACGAGCCCGTTTGATGATACTACTGTCAAAGGGCCCGGCAAACATCTCCGGGAACAACGTCAGGATATCGATGATCACAGCTAATTCCTCCATCAACCATCATAAAAACCGTATAATTGGCATGTTGGGCAAGCATTTAATCTTCCAAGCCCTCGGGCAGTTCTACCACCATTTTGCCGGTTTCCAGGTCAATACTCAGCACCACTTGTTTCAAAGCAGGAATCAGTAGCTGGCGAGGGGTGACGCCTTCCACAATGTAAACGTCGTTAGCCCCGGTTTGCAGTACATCTTTAATTTGTCCCAGGTGCCGGCCTGCGGTTGTATGTACATTCAATCCAACCAGGTCGAAAACGTAATACTCACCATCGGGCAGGGGGACAAGTTCTTGCCGGGTCACTTTAAGTAATGCGTTTTTAAGCAGTAATGCGGCATTCATATCATCTATACCCGACAGTTTCATGACAATAAACCGGCCGAGGGAGGAAACCTTCTCAACAGAACGGGTTTCAAACCGTCCATCCAGATCCAGCAGTATTTTTTCCATGGTTGCAAAACGTTCCGGAAAATCAGTAAGCGGCAAAATCTTAACTTCACCGCGGGTTCCCTGCGGCTTGAGGATCCTGCCAATGGCGATATATTCAACTTCATTATTCGGCAAATCAGCTGCCCCCTTACCGCATTTAATAATGAAAGAGGGCTTTTTAGCGCCCCCTTCATCAAAATAACTTAAATTTATTATTACCAGGGCCGTCATAAATTAAATAATTTCCACAGTGACCCTCTTGCGCTCCTTGGTGGCAGCAGCTTTCACCACTGTCCGGATGGCTCTGGCTATCCGGCCCTGTTTGCCAATGACTTTACCCATGTCATCCGGGGCAACGCGTAATTCGATTACACTTGATTTTTCTCTTTCCTTCATCTCCACATTTACAAATTCGGGATGGTCGACGAGGGCTTTGGCCAAAACTTCCACCAGGTCCTTCATCGGGCTTACCTCCTGTAGTTTACTCGCCCCCGGCGGTGTTACCGGTAATGCCGGCTTTTTTAAATAGGGCCTTAGTTGTATCTGTCATTTGTGCGCCCTTGCTTAGCCATTCGGCGGCTCTAACTTCGTCAACCTTAATTACGGCCGGGTCTTTTAGCGGGTCATAGTATCCGATTTCTTCAATAAAACGGCCATCCCTGGGGGAGCGGGAATCGGCTACTACAATACGATAAAAAGGGTTTTTCTTGGCCCCCATTCTTTTCAGCCTGATCTTTACTGCCATAGTGTTCACCTCCTCAAAGTAGTATAAAAAAGTAGTCAGTATTCAGTATTCAGTAGTCAGAATGCTATGGGATGATGCCTGTTCTTCTTATCCTAAATTTATCACTTTAATCCGGTATTCAATATTTTCAGGTATCAGAATTCAGAATAACGGTACGATAGGTCGTTCTCTTATTCTGACTACTGAATTCTGACTACTGACTACTGGTGTTAGAATGGCGAATTTTTTCCTAAACCGAAAGGATTCTTCATTTTACCCTTTTTGATGTTCTTTTCCATGCCCATTAACTGGCGCATCATCTTGCGGGTTTGCTCAAACTGTTTAAGCAGGCGGTTAACCTCCTGCACCGATGTTCCGCTGCCCTTGGCCACGCGCCGGCGTCTGTTGCCGCTTATCTCCTGAGGGTTTTGCCTTTCCCAGGGAGTCATGGAACTGATGATAGCTTCTAAGTAAACTAGCTCTTTTTCATCTATCTGCAGATCCTTCATCTTTTTCATGTTTCCCATGCCTGGAATCATGCCTAAGACCTGATCCAGCGGCCCCATTTTTTTCACCTGGTTCATGTGTTCCAAAAAATCATCCAGGGTGAATTCCATGCTTTTAATGCGTTTATTTAACTTATCCACCTGATCGGCATCAAAGTTGGCCTGGGCTTTTTCAATCAGGGTGAGCATGTCACCCATGCCCAGAATGCGATCGGCCATACGGTCGGGGTGGAAAACTTCCAGAGCGTCAAGTTTCTCGCCCATACCGGCAAATTTAATGGGGCAACCGGTAACGGCTTTAACAGAAAGCGCTGCCCCACCACGGGTGTCCCCGTCCAGTTTGGTAAGTACCACGCCGGTGAGGGTCAAATTTTCATTAAAGGTTTTGGCTACGTTAACTGCGTCCTGACCGGTCATGGAATCAACAACCAGCAGTATTTCATGGGGTTTTACGCTACTGGCGATATTACGCAGTTCACCCATCAGGTCTTCATCGATATGCAGCCGGCCGGCAGTATCGATAATCACCAGGTCGTGTCCTTCCCGGCGGGCCTGCTCTAGCGCTGCTTTAGCGATGTCAGGTGGAGGCACTTGCTCACCCATGCTGAAAACCGGGACATTAATTTGGCCGCCCAGCACTTGCAGTTGTTTGATGGCAGCAGGCCTGTATACGTCTGCGGCCACTAATTCCGGGCGTCTTCCCTGGCGGCGCATCAGACTGGCCAGCTTGGCGGAGGTGGTGGTTTTGCCGGCACCGTGCAGCCCCACCATCATAATCACCGTGGGTGGCGTCGGGGCCAGGTTTATTTTGCTTTGGGTGCCGCCCATTAGTGCAGCCAGTTCATCGCGGACGATTTTAATTACCTGCTGGGCGGGAGTGAGGCTTTGCAGCACATCTACGCCTACTGCCCGTTCCCGGATGCGGCTAATAAAATCTTTAACCACCATGAAGTTAACGTCGGCGCTGATCAGTGCCCGGCGCACTTCTTTTAAGGCCAGGTCTACGTCTTCCTCGGTTAGCCTGCCTTTGCCGCGTAATTTTTTAAAGGTTTCCTGGAGTCTTTCAGCGAGTCCTGAAAAAACCATTATTTTACCCCCTGTCCATCTCCAGCACTTCCTGCAATATCTCCTTGGCCCTTAATGCCTGTCCGGGTACTGATTCGCTACATTCTTCCAGCAACCGGGCTGCTTCGGCCAGCTTGCTGCGCTGGGTTAAAAACTTGTTTACCAATTGCAATTTTTGCTCGTAATTTTGCAGCATGATATCGGCTCTCTTTAATGTGTCATGTACTGCCTGGCGGCTTACATTATAAGATTCGGCTATTTCACCAAGTGAATAGTCGTTACCGTAGTATAGTTCGACAAACTTTTGCTGACGTTCAGTTAATAACTGACCGTAAAAATCAAACAACAGGGTAAGCAGGGTTACTTTATCCATTACATGCACCTCGCTTTACGTATAAAGCTAAAGTACTTTACACATAAATTTTACTCAAATAAAAGCACTATGTCAAGCTAAACAGGCTGACAGTTTAGGGGTCAGGCCCTGAAAAGTTGCAAAGTTGCAATTTATAAATTTCAACTTTGCAACTTTTCAGGGCCTGACCCCCTTTGATAATGCCCGATTTTACTTAGTACAAATTGACTTTGATCTACTAAAATGGTAGATTATTATTGTGCACAATATTATGCACAATCATCTGGGAGGTAACAAAATTGGCTATAAATAAAGATGTTTCGGTTATGGCACCAGGAATGATAATGTCCGTAGATGACGCTCTGGACTTGAGCCGCAACGAAGTGTTGGCACTGCATAAAAATTATGGTAACCCTAGTCTGGCCGCTCTTTTGGGTCTGGTCGGTTTTGACCGTCAGTTTGTCAGGGCGGAGGGCATGAAAATATGGGATAGTGAAGGTAACCAATACCTTGATTTTCTTGGCGCTTTTGGTGCCATGAACCTGGGCCATAACCACCCCGAAATCCTTGGGGCTCTCGAGAAGATCCGCGAAGTGCCAAACCTGATCCCTACCTCGTTACCAACAATGGTCGCCGCCCTGCTACATAACCTGGCCATAATTACACCCGGCCGTTTAAAGAGGTCTTTTCATTGTAACAGCGGAGCAGAGGCTGTGGAGGGAGCACTTAAAATCGCCCGTGCCTCAACCGGTAGGACAGTATTTGTATATTGTCAGAACTCTTTTCATGGTAAAACATTCGGTGCCCTCTCGGTAACAGGTAGAGAAAAGTATCGTAAATCATTTGAACCCCTGTTACCGGACTGTGTTGAAGTTCCTTTCGGAGACATAGATTCTTTGGGGGAGGCGCTTGTCAAGTATAAACCAGCTGCTTTTATTGTTGAACCGATCCAGGGCGAAGGCGGTGTTAATATACCACCTCCCGGATACTTGGCCGAAGCGGCTCGACTTTGCCGGGAGCACGGCACACTTTTAATCGCCGATGAAATCCAGACCGGTTTTGGACGTACAGGGGCCATGTTTGCCTGCCAATTGGAAAACGTGGAACCGGATATCATGTGTATGGCCAAATCTCTGGGCGGCGGCGTTGAGCCAACCGGCGCGTTCATCACCACTGATGAAATTTGGCAAAAAGCTTACGGCAGCATTGACAAAGTCGTACTACACAGTTCCACTTTTAGTGGTAACACCAGGGCCGCTACAGCCGGTGTAGCTGCTATTGATGTGCTGCTCAGGGAAAACCTCTCTGCCAAAGCAGCAAAAAACGGTAGTTACTTTATTGAGGGATTGTTGGCATTGAAGAGTAAATACCCCTTGATTAAGGAAGTACGGGGCCGCGGTCTATTGATCGGCATTGAGTTTACCAAGCCGGGCGGCCTGGCCGACAAGGTAACCTTTGGTATGGCTACCAAACTATCTCAGGAGTATTTGGGTACCTTGATAGCCTCTGAATTGCTAAACAAGTACCACATCATTACGGCCTATACTTTAAATAATCCTAATGTAATCAGACTGGAACCACCTTTAATTGTAACCAGGGAGGAAATTGACCGTGTGCTTAGCGCCCTAGACGAAATCTTGAAACGAAACAAGGGTTTCTTAAGTTTTGCTGCTACAAGCGCCGGGACGGCCATTAAAAGCTTCCGCCGCAGATAGGTAAACAAACTTAATTGTTAAACATAAATTTAAAAAGAAGGCACGCTATGGTTACACTAAAGCGTGCCTTCTTTGTTTTTCGACAACTAATTTAAATGGATTTCAGCCATTGCCCAAAAACCAATATATTAATATTTCACCCTCATCCTCCGGATTAAGCACCTTGAACTCTATTTGCGAGCTTCCTTTGCTTTAATCAGCGATTCGGCGGCGGCCTGTGCTTCTTGAAGCACCTTGTCCTCATCCATGGTCAGAAGGCGTCGATTTTCCATAACCACCTGCCCGTCAATAATTACTGTGTCTACATCTGCCGATGAAGCGGCATAAGCCACGTGGGCATGAAGATCATGCAACGGGTATAGGTGCGGTTTGTGCATGTCCAGTAAAATTAAATCAGCCAGCAGGCCCGGCTTAATTTTACCTACCCGGTCGCCCAAGCCCACCGCCAATGCGCCGTCGGCAGTGGCCATGCGCAGCGCTTCCCGGGCGGGCAGCGCGGTGGCTTTGCCGGTACTGACCTTTTGCAACAGGGCGGCGGTGCGCATTTCCTCCAGCATGTCCAAATTATTGTTACTGGCGGCGCCGTCGGTTCCCAGCCCAACCAGTGCTCCTGCTTCTTTGAGCCTGGTTACTGGAGCCACGCCGCTAGCCAGTTTCATGTTGCTCTGCGGATTGTGGGCAATGCTGACCCGGTTGCGGGCCAAAATTTCAATGTCCCGGTCATCCAGGTGCACACAGTGGGCAGCCAGTACCGGAACTTCAAACAGACCGGTTTCTTCCATTAAAATAACCGGTGAACGGCCGTACCTCTCAATTATTTCACTTGTTTCATCTTCAGTTTCAGCCAGATGAATGTGGATGCCCACGTTCATTTTGCGGGCTTGTTCAATAACCCTTTTAAGATATTCCGGCGGGCAGGTGTAGGGTGCGTGGGGTCCGAACATTGCCGTTACACGTCCACCGGCACCGCCATGCCATTGTTCAATAAAAGTGATGCTTTCTTTCATGGCTTTTTCGGCGTTAGGGCCCAAGCCCACCATGCCGCGGCTCAGCACTGCCCGCATGCCGGATTCCTCAACGGCCTGGGCCACTCGATCCATGGCAAAGTACATATCGGTAAAGGTGGTTGTACCGCCCTTAATCATTTCAGCGCAGCTAAGCAAAGTGCCCTTGTAGACATGGTTCGGGGTCAGGTGTTCTTCCAAAGGCCATATTTTTTCTTTTAACCACTGCATCAGCGGCATGTCGTCGGCATATCCCCTAAACAGAGTCATGGCTGCGTGGGTATGGCAGTTTACAAATCCGGGCATGGCCACCATCTGTGGCCGCTCCATTACCTGATCCGGCTTGAAATCCGCCGGGGTCGTACCGGCAGTTCCCACGTGATAGATCTGGTTGTTTTTGATAGCAATCTCACCATCGCGGATAATATCCGCTTCCCCGTCCATGGTCAGGACGGCCATGCACTTAATCAGCAGGTTTGACACTTGTCCAATCAGCCTCCTCGGTTCCCTACTGTTTTTATTAATTTATTCTTTGGGCTGCCCGTATTCGTGCAGGAACTGGTGTCTTAGAGTCTGAACATCTTCCGGGGATATAACTTCCACCCGGCCCATCATGGCGGCCATTGCATATACTTGGGCTGCCTTTTCCACTACCAGGCATACCTGGTAGGCTTCGTCTAAATCCCGGCCCATCCCCACCAGTCCATGATTGGCCAGCAGCACCGCATTACTAGCACCAAGGACTTCAACGGCGGCTGCAGCAAGGTGCACGGTGCCGGCCCTGGCGTAACGGGCTACCGGTACCGCGCCGCCCACCAGTTGTACCATTTCCTCCAGGATGGGCGGCAGAGACTTACCGGCCACCGCCAGGGCGCATGCGTATGTGCTGTGGGTATGTACTATGGCACCGATGTCTTCGCGGGCATTGTATATGGCTAGATGCATTTTCAGTTCGGTAGATGGCCGGCGTTCACTGCTAATAACGTGGCCGCTGCCGTCCACTACCACCAAATCTTGTTTTTTAATCTTGTCATAGGGGATACCGCTGGGTGTAACCACGTAAAAATGTTCACCCGGCACCCGGGCGGAAATATTACCCGAAGTGCCCGTTACCAGACCGCTGGCAGCCATCAGGCCGCCCGTGGTCTGAATTTGTTCCCTCATTATTTCAACTGCCAGAGACATTTCTTTACTCTCCCTTATTCACACTGCCAGTCGTTGATGTAGCTAAACTGTTTATCGGACAGGCGGTCTATATCAATGCCCAGGGATTTAAGTTTCAACTCGGCCACCCGGTGATCGATATCATGGGCCACATAGTATACTTTGCGCTCCATTTCCCCGCCCTGCCGGGCGATATGCAACGCGGCCAGGGCCTGCAGGGCGAAGGACATATCCATAATTTCAGCCGGGTGTCCATCCCCCGCAGCCAGGTTAACCAATCTACCTTCGGCCAGCAGGTACAGACGTCGGCCATCCGGGAGTAGAAATTCTTGGATATTATTGCGCACAGTGCGGCGGGATACAGAGACCTGTTCCAATTCCGGAATATTAATTTCTACATCAAAGTGGCCGGCGTTAGCCATAATGGCACCGTCTTGCATACGCCGGAAATGCTTTTCTCTTAACAGGTCGCGGCAGCCGGTAACGGTAACAAAAATGTCTCCCACTGCGGCTGCCTCCACGCTATGCATGACCCGGTAACCGTCCATGTGAGCTTCGACGGCTTTAACCGGGTCTACTTCACAAACAATCACGTTGGCTCCCAGCCCCCTGGCCCGCATGGCCACACCTTTGCCGCACCAACCGTAGCCCATGACCACGACAGATTTACCAGCCACCACCAGGTTGGTGGTGCGCAGGATACCGGACCAGGCGGATTCGCCGGTGCCGTAGCGGTTGTCGAAAAGGTACTTACAGCGGGCATCGTTTACAGCGACCATCGGGAAAAGCAGTTTACCCGCTTTTTCCAGAGCCCGTAAACGAAGTACCCCGGTGGTGGTTTCCTCTGCCCCGCCAATGACCTCGCCGGCCTGGTGTTGCAGTTCGGTATGCAAAAGGTGCACCAGGTCTCCACCATCATCAATTACAATGTGCGGCCGGTTGCCCAAGGTCAGGTGCAGATGAGAATTATACTCCTGTGGTGAAGCGTTGTACCAGGCGTAAACTTTCATGCCCGCATAAGCCAGTGCCGCCGCCACATCGTCCTGAGTGGATAGAGGGTTTGAACCGGTGACGGATACATCCGCCCCGCCGGCCCTGAGCACTTCGGCCAAATAAGCGGTTTTTGCTTCCAAGTGAATGCTCAAGGCAATGCGCAGGCCTTGAAAAGGTTTTTCCCGTTCAAATTCTTCACGGATCGCGTTAAGCACCGGCATGTGCACCCGTACCCAATCAATTTTCAGGCGTCCCTGCTGGTGCAGGTTGATATCACGGACAGTATAGTCAGACAAAAAATCACTCCTTTTTGAACTGCATATTAATTTCAATTATTTGTTCAATGCCGCCAATGTTTCGCTGTATGGAGGGTAAGCTACGCCGCGGTCTGTGATAATAGCGGTTACCAGCCGTGCTGGTGTAACATCAAAGGCCGGGTTCCAAACTTTGACCCCTTCCGGTGCCACCCTGCAGCCGGCAAAGTGCGTGACCTCCCGCTCGTCCCGTTCCTCAATGGGGATGTCCAAACCAGAGGAAATATTAAAGTCAATAGTTGACATGGGTGCGGCCACGTAAAAAGGTATACCGTGCTCTTTGGCCAGCACTGCCACGCCATAGGTACCTATTTTGTTGGCGACGTCACCGTTGCCGGCGATGCGGTCTGCGCCCACAATAACCAGGTCTACCATGCCCCGGGCCATTAGGTACCCGGCCATGTTATCGGTAAGCAGGGTTACCGGAATTTTTTCCTGCAGCATCTCCCAGGTGGTCAGTCGGGCGCCTTGCAGCAGGGGCCTGGTTTCATCAGCAAACACACTGACATCTTTGCCCGCATCGCGGGCCGCCCTGATTACGCCAAGGGCGGTACCAACACCTGCAGTGGCCAGGGCCCCGGCATTGCAATGGGTTAAAACCGCCGCTTTTTGCGGCAGTAGTGACTGCCCGTATGCACCCATTCGGCGGTTGCTTGCTAAATCTTCCCTGTATATAGTGTGGGCTTCATCCAATAATAATTCCTTTAGTGTTGCAACGTCACCGGAATTGTTTTGGCGCAATAGGCCCAGCATTCGCTCCAGCGCCCACTTTAAATTTACCGCCGTTGGCCGGGTGGCGTTGAGTTGAGTGGCGATTTTCTCCACCGCGGCAATAAACTGGCCTTTATTGGCAGCCTCAATTTCCCGCGCTCCCAGGGCCAGGCCATAAGCTGCAGCGGCACCAATGGCCGGTGCGCCGCGCACGCTGAGCCGGTAGATGGCGTCGCATACGGTAGGAACCTCGCGGCAGTTGATATATTCGATTTTTTCAGGCAGTAGTGTTTGATCAAGTATTTCCAGGCAGCCGTTATTCCAACGCATAGTATCCAATTATGTCACCGCCTTTATAATTTAGTTTGGAGTTTGGAGTTTGGTATTACTCTACGGTTTGCGACTCGCTCTCATACTTGGTCAGCGGTCAGGGGACACACCCGCTGAAGTTCGGGTATTCCTCTGAAGTCGGGAATGTCCCCAATATATTCGTTCACTTTCGGGCGCCGAAGAACTCGCGCCCTGCGGGCACTCAGACATGCACCGGCGCTTTTCCTCAAGCTCACTCGCTCTTTGAATTAAGCTCCTATGCAACCCTCCGAGTAACACCAAACCCCATGGTATTTATTTTACCGCTGAAGGATCCTCAAGCGGTACTTGACATTCGCAGGGGGCGTCTTCGTCCAGGGCGTCGATGGCATCCATCACCAGTTTCCTCAGGTTATGGACGTTTTCATTCATGATATCCACCACTTCCTGATGGGAGAGCTTGGTTTTAGAGATGCCAGCGGCAAAGTTTGTAACCATGGCAATAGTTGCGTAGCAAATTTCGGCTTCCCTGGCCAATACTACTTCGGGCACGCTGGTCATGCCCACCAAATCCCCTCCTAGTTGGCGTAACATACGAATTTCCGCGGGAGTTTCAAAACGCGGACCTTCGGTGCACACATAGGTACCGGCGGTATGGTAACGCAAGCTATTTTTTTCTGCCGCCTCCCGCAGCACACCCCGCAGGCGGGGACAGTACGGATCTGTCATATCCAGGTGCACCACGCCCTGTTCCACAAAAGTTTGGTGCCTGGACTTGGTAAAGTCCAGGAATTGATCCATAAACACAAAATTCCCGGGCTCCATGCCCATGTTCAGGGACCCCACCGCGGCAGTGGCAAATACATTTTTTACGCCCAACAAGCGCAGTCCGTAAATGTTGGCCCGGTAATTTACCAGGTGTGGCGGTACCGAGTGGTCTTCACCATGCCTGGCCATGAAAGCTACTTTTTTGCCCTTGTATGTACCAACCTGCACCTTCACCCGGCCAAATGGTGTTTCCACCGTTTCCTCACCAATATCCGACAGTATATTGGGGTCGTACACCCCGGTTCCGCCGATGATTGCAATTTTAACGGTCATAGTTACATGTTCCCTCCGTCTGATCGTTTATATTAGCTTAACTTTCCTCGTTACCTAATATTCGCCTTTAGTCCAATGATTCCTCTTAAAACTGGTAATCCCGGCCAAATACTGTCTCACGTAAGGATACCCGCTACTATACATCCGGCTTACCAAAAAACTAAAAATGAAAGAATACGTTAAAGCTTTTGTAACATTTTTCTGATATATTTTTAAGTGCGTTTACTTAAAACCCGGGGTAGCTAATTAATACTATCCTGCCGGGTTAATATAGGATTACATCAGTAACGGGGGTGCTTTTTTGGCAAACATTGAAGAAATAAACGTTCCAACTGAAAAAAGTGAAGCAAAAAAACTAGCGGTTAAGATTTCCGGAATGAGCTGTGCAGCATGTTCTAACCGCGTTGAGCGAGTACTTTCCGGTATGTCGGGCGTGGAAAACGCCCGGGTGAACCTGGCCACCGAGACTGCCACCGTGGAATACCGTCCCGAAACACTGGATGATGAAAAAATTTATGCGACCATCAAGGAACTAGGTTACCAACCGGTAACTTCCCGAGTCGAACTGGCACTATCCGGCATGAGCTGCACTGCCTGTGCGGCCAGAATAGAAAAGGTGCTGAACAAGGTACCGGGCGTTACCCGCGCCGCTGTCAACTTTGCCACGGAAAAAACGGTGGTGGAGTATAACCCAGCCGAAGCGGATGTGCAGCAAATCAAAAAAGCAGTTGCCGATGCTGGATATAAAGGTACCGAAGTGGGCGACCGGAACACTGCCGACCTGGAAAGTGAGGAGAGAGCCAGAGAGATTCGCAAACAAAAACAGCTGGTCATTTTTTCAGGCATTCTTTCCGCCCCCCTGATGGTTTATATGCTAGCTATGGTTTTTAACCTGCACGAAACTGCTCTGCCGTTTTTCTTTAATTCATACTTCCAATTCGCTCTGGCTACGCCCATCCAGTTTATTGCCGGGGCCAACTTTTACAAGGAGGCCTTTATCGCACTCCGCGGCGGCAGCGCCAATATGTCTGTACTGGTAGCCATGGGAACATCTGCGGCTTACTTTTACAGCGTGGTAGTCACCTTTTGGGGCCGACACATTGGAACGCATGAAGTTTATTTCGAGACCAGCGCTATTATAATCACCCTTGTTTTACTGGGCAAAACCTTGGAAACAATAGCCAAAGGCAGAACTTCCGAAGCTCTTAAAAAGTTAATCGGGTTGCGTGCTAAAACCGCCCGGGTATTTAGAAACGGCCAGGAGTTGGAAATACCATTTGAAGAAGTGGAGGTAGGCGACCTGGTGGTAGTGCGCCCGGGTGAAAAAATTCCTGTGGACGGCGTAATCAAGGAAGGCTATTCCACTGTGGATGAATCCATGCTCACTGGTGAGAGCGTACCGGTGGACAAAAAAGCGGGCGACAATGTTATAGGCGCCACCATTAATAAACTGGGCACTTTCAAGTTTGAAGCCCAAAAGGTGGGCAAAGACACCGCTCTGGCGCAAATCATTAAAATTGTTGAAGAGGCGCAAGGCTCCAAAGCCCCTATTCAGCGCATGGCAGACGTAATCTCGGCTTACTTTGTACCTGCCGTGGTTGCGGTGGCAGTGGTCACCTTCATTGCTTGGTATTTTTTCGGTGCACCAGGCAATATTACCCGTGCCCTGATGACCTTCACCGCAGTATTGGTAATTGCCTGTCCCTGCGCGCTGGGTCTGGCTACGCCAACATCCATTATGGTGGGTACAGGTAAAGGCGCGGAAAACGGAATATTAATTAAAAGCGGCGAATACCTGGAAAAAGCCCATAAACTCACCACCGTGGTACTGGATAAGACCGGGACCATAACCAAGGGTGAGCCGGCCCTGACGGACCTGGTTCCGGCGCCGGAATTTAAATCGCAAGATAGCTTTTTAATTGGTCTGGCAGCGGCAGCCGAGAAAAACTCTGAACACCCGTTGGCTCAAGCGATAGTGAATCACGCCCGTGAAAAAGGCATAAATCAAGAAGATCCCCGGGAGTTCGAAGCCATTCCCGGCTACGGGGTTAAAGCTGTGATTGGTGATAACCGGGTTTTACTTGGCACCAGGAAACTGATGCAGGAGCATGAGGTTAAAATCACTGAATTACTAACGACTGTAGAAAGGTTGGAGTCAGAGGGTAAAACGGCAATGATACTGTCATTAAACGAGAGCCCCGCAGCAGTTATCGGCGTTGCCGACACTATCAAGGACAGCTCAAAGAAGGCCATCCAGCAATTGCAAAACATGGGTTTGGAAGTATGGATGCTGACCGGAGATAACCAGCGCACTGCCTCAGCCATCGCCAGGCAGGTTGGTATTACCAATGTATTGGCCGAAGTGCTGCCCGAGGATAAGGCTAACCAGGTGGAAAAACTACGCAGCCAAGGCAAAGTGGTGGGCATGGTCGGTGACGGTATTAACGACGCCCCGGCCTTGGTTACCGCAGACGTGGGCTTTGCCATCGGAACCGGTACCGACGTGGCCATAGAAGCAGCTGATATCACCCTGATGCGGGGAGATTTGTCGGGCGTGGTCACCGCTATCAAGCTCAGCCGCGCCACCATCCGGAATATCAAGCAAAACCTTTTCTGGGCCTTAATCTATAATACTGTGGGTCTCCCGGTGGCCGCCATGGGCTTTTTAAACCCGGTGGTAGCCGGGGCAGCCATGGCTTTTAGTTCGGTATCGGTGGTTGCTAACGCATTAAGACTTAAAAAGTTCAAGCCCGATAACGTTTAAAATTTATCTAAACCGCTTTTTTAATACCCACGCAATTATTGCCGCCTGCTTTTTTGGCCTGGTAAAGAGCTTCGTCTGCAGCAGCAATCAGGCTTTCCAGGGGTGTCATTTCACCAGGCTGACCGCAGGCAACACCCAGGCTGATGGTAATTTGCCCGGCTGGGGAACCGGGATGGTTTATGACCAATTCAGATACAGCCCGGCGTAAACGGTCGGCGATTAAACGGGCTTCTCTTAATTCCGTATTGGTAAGAACGACCACAAATTCCTCGCCACCATAGCGGGCTGCAATGTCCCCGGTTTTTCTGATTGTGTCATTTAATTTGGCGGCCACGCGCTGCAGGCAATAATCGCCGGCCTGGTGCCCGAAGGTATCATTAAACATTTTAAATCGGTCTATATCAATCATAATTATAGCTACCATTTGGCTGTTTTGAGCAGCATTTGCCCATTCCCGGGCCAGAAATTCGTCAAAATATCGTCTATTGGGGATACCGGTCAAAGTGTCCAGGTATGATAGACGTAGGAGCATCTCGTTGGACGCTGTTAGTTTTTCTCTTTGCCTCACAACCAGGCTCTGGTTAACGTATTCTCGCACCCGGGCATTATAAATCACCCCGGAAATATAAACAGCCAGCACGGTAATCACACTGCAATTAAGAAAACTGGAAAACGATACTAACCAATCAGTTTGAAAATACCATACCGTAATAGTCATCACTACCCAGGCCAAGCCATAAATAAAGATACTATCTCGGAGATCAAAATATATCAAAGCAGCAGAGGCCAGTACAACCATGATATAGGAAGAAGCAATTCCCGGGCCCACAGATTGGATCAGACCCGTTATAAAAGCAAAATAAATTAGGTTAACTAATGTGAAGCATTTGACAATCCAGTGGTGATGGTTTTTAATCTTTTCAGGTGCTGCCAGTTTGCCGGAAAATGTCAAGAAAATAATGGCAGTGATAACAACGATTAATCTCGAAGCAAGAATAACTGGGGCAGTATCAAGAATGCGATCCTGACTAATCTGATTAATATATAACAAATGAGTGGATATAAAAACCAACATAAACAAGATCAAAAGCCAGGCCATTGTACGTAGCCTGGTAAGATTGGTATAGGTTAACTCCCTGACTAGTTCAGTGCGGTCTAATTGATGTGAACTGCTTTGATCACTAATTCTACGTTCTCTTTTTTCTCTGGTGGGGTTAATTTTGTTAATATCAATCAATTGCTACAGTCCCCTGACATAAAAGCAAATAGCGGCCATTTGGAAAATAGCCGCTAAAAATTAACACAGTAATTAAGCAGCCTGGCTACCTTAGAAACCCTTAGGCCCAATGGCTTTGCGTCCCGGACTTTCGGCCGGTTTGCCCATTTTAAGTTTATTCTTAAATTATTTTAACAGAAATATCGGGGCAATCATATAGGACTTTAATTTCCTTTACCCCGTTTGCTGTTGGTTATTCTCTGTTTCAAAAAGTGCGTCCACAAATTCACGGGCGGGTCTTTGACACTTGCTTTAATATAGAAATCTCTGCAAGCCTTGAAAACAGGGCTTTTTTTATTGGAAAACTGTCAAATTTTCTCCAATAGATGTTGCGTAATTTTGCGTAATGTGTTATAATAT
>Ga0209347_1000920_pt1 | contig 58871 bp, 60 predicted proteins | sample AutmiccommuBRH23_FD_187382 | JGI IMG/M metagenome (GOLD analysis project Ga0209347, IMG submission 187382) | Deep subsurface microbial communities from Mt. Terri, Switzerland - Autotrophic microbial communities BRH/23 (SPAdes) (version 2) | ecosystem: Environmental > Aquatic > Deep subsurface >... | reverse complement strand
TAGGAGCGACAGTGGTACACCCGGACACATCTCGAACCCGGAAGTTAAGGCTGTTAGCGCCGATGGTACTTGGGGGGCGACCCCCCGGGAGAGTAGGTCATTGCCAAGAAACTTTTTTTGATTTAAATTACATCTCTTCTCTAAAGATCAATCCATATTTCTTGCGGGCAGCTAACCATGCTTTTCTTAATAATTCATATACTTCCTGTGGATCGTGGATATTACGAAGTACAATCGTTGGTGAAGATTGATCGGCTCCTTTAATAACAATATCCCCAATTCCCAACATTCGTTCACTGACATTTTGGGTTATATCAATGTCTTGCACCCGAATTAATTCATAATTCTGAATGTCTTTCCCTATTAATCCGGTGATGATTTTAATGCGTTCATTGGTCAGTGTATAGTTTTCAACCAGCGATAAAAACGGACGTCCTTCCCAAATGATTTTTTCTTCTTGTTCAAGATCAATAACAGCTTTGGAAGCAGATTCTGGCCTGGATACTTCATCCAGCATTTCATTAACCATCACCAAAAGATTGTCGGTGAGATGATCGACAAACTTATTTTGATCTTCCATAGGGACATTGTTTAGTGATAAGCCACTCTGGGCGATTGCTTTCCAAATATTACTTTTAACTTTTGCATGATAAGTATCAATTGCCATTTGGACACTCCTGATGAATTAATTAACAATTCTGAAATCTTAAATCAGAACTCCAATCACTTAATCATACTCCTAAAAGATCAAAGAAAAATAAAATTTATAAACGAAAAGTCCAGGAATCATTATTGAATCGTTCATCAACCAATTCTTGTGCTCGTTGTTTTTCAATATCAGAATAGTCTCCAAAATCAACATTTCGATTTCTTTGAAATCCCTGAATGAGAGCATCTTTTAATGCATTCATGCTTGCACCAGTCTGATCCTTAATGCTTGTCACCCGTTTTTGAACACTTTTGATCAATTTGTCAGAAATTTTTTGATCACTGACATTCAAAAGCGAAAACATGGTTTCAACATCAACGCTATAAAGGATGGTACCATGCTGTAACAGGATGCCATTGCGCCGTGTCTGGGCATTTCCAGAAATTTTCTGTTCGTTAACCAAAATGTCGTTGATAGGGGCAAAAGTGGCATGAATCCCCAATTGTTGTAAGGCAAAAACGATATCATCACAAATTACACGATAAGATTCGATAATATTGGTTGGAAAAAAATCAAGCGGAGCGATTAAACTGTAGGTAACTTCTCCAAATTTGTCATGATAAACCGCACCTCCTCCGGTTAATCGCCGGACAACATCCACTCCATCTTTTTTTGTAGTCTCAAGATTTACTTCGTTTTTGACCCCCTGAAAAACACCGATTGAAACAGCCGATGGTTCCCAGCCATAGAAACGGATGGTTGGTTGCGATATGCCATTTCGAACACCTTCCATGATTGCTTCATCAAGTGCCATGTTTGTATATGCATTGAAGTATTGAAAAGGTATCATGCGGAAATTTTTCATTGAACAGCCTCTTCCAGTAGATTGATGATATCTTCCGCAGTAATCCCTATCAATTCTGCTCCATTTTCCTTCAATAAGATTTGCACTTTCATAATCAAATCTTCCTTGATAAATGGCAATGCAATATTGGTTAATTCTGATACAATCTTTTCTAATGTATCTTCGGGATGCAGGAAAAAATCACCGGTAATTTTCAAATGTTCAATATGTTCGTCAAAAGTTACATCCAGACGGAGCAATTTACCGAATTTACGGGTAATGGTATTTGTTTTCATTTTAGCTTTCTGATGAATATAGAGAACGGTGAACATTGCTTAAGGCGCGGACCTGATCAACAGCATGATAAGAGGATCGCACAAGTGGTGCACTTTCCACCCATCGAAATCCCAGCTCATAGCCAAATTCTTTTAATTCGTTGAATTCTTCCAATGTGTAATAGCGTTCAATCGGTAGATGCTGACGGCTGGGTTGTAAATATTGCCCAATGGTGAGGATATCCACATTCCAGGAACGTAAATCAAGCATCACTGCTTTAACCTCTTCAATATCCTCACCTAACCCGAGCATGATGCCTGATTTGGTGAGCACATCCTGGTTCAATTGTTTGGCATTTTCCAGTATTGTATGAGACCATTCATAACGGTCCTGTGGTTGTACTTTCTTAAATAAGCGAGGAACCGTTTCAACATTGTGATTCAGGATTTCTGGTTTAGCATCCATAACTATCTTGAGTGCATCCAGACTACCTTTGAAATCGGGAATTAATACCTCGATCGAACAACCAGGTTGATATTGGCGAATTTTTTCAATGATCATTGCAAAGATTGGAGCACCACCATCTTTGCGATCGTCCCGATTGACACTGGTGATCACTGCATGCTTAAGATCCATAGACTTGACGGCTAGAGCTACACGCTCAGGTTCGTCCCAATCCACATCTATTGGTTTTCCCCGTTTTACATCACAAAAACCGCAGGTGCGGGTACACACATCACCGAGAACAAGAAAAGTGGCTGTGCCACTTCCCCAACATTCACCCATATTCGGGCATTTGGCTTCTTCACAAACGGTATGCAATTCCTTGCGGCGCATTAATCCTTTGAGCCAGGTATAAGTCTCACCGCTGGGTTGTTCCACTTTTATCCAGGAAGGCCGGCGAAGAGGTGTTGTATCGATTATTTGGGGGTCAACACGATTACGAGTAGGTTTAAATGTCATGCAGTTATTATAATGGCGCAACCATGAAAGTCAATATAAGTTGATAGATTTGATATACATTCAGCCGCAAGAGACTTTACTGAATCCAATAATAGAATCGATTTAAGCAATCATTCTATGCGGTTTTGATGTTTATTAATTATGTTTTAAAATATTGTTTATGAAATATTAATCAATAATCAAAGAATTGCAATTAGAAAGATTGAATGGATATGTCTATCATTTTTCAATTATCGTCCCAAATAAATGAACGTGGAGAGCAGGGCAATCGCAAGGTAGCTGAATTAATTCTCCAAACCCCCAATTTATTCGAGGAAATAATAAAAAATCTTAACACGAATAATCCTGCATTACTGGGTGATTGTGTTGAAGTATGCACCATGTTGGCTGGAAAAGATCCTGATTTTGTAACTCCTTATGCAGAAAATTTCATACCTTTGATCTATCACAAAAAATCCAGGGTGCGATGGGAAGCGGTTCATGCTCTAGCGCTACTATCCCCTAAAGTACCTGAAGTGATCTTTCAATCATGGGATTACCTTGCTCAATTATTTCTGGAAGACAAAAGCGTGATCGTCAGAGATTATATAGTTGTTTGTGCTGGTAATCTGGCATCTTGTGGTGAACCCTACACAGCCAGAATTTATCCTTTCCTGATTGAAGCTTTGAGTGCATACAAAACACATCTTGCAAAACTGGCTTTGGAAGGATTCATCAAAGCTATGCTATACCTGACGGATCATTTAGATGAGTTGGATGAGATTGCAGACCTATACATTCAACATCCAAAACCAACAATCAAAAAGGCAGCAAGAAATTTAAAAAAGACACTTACTGCTTATAAAAATTTAGAATGAAATCGATCTATTTCTGATAAACTTCTGGATTCACTACATGTGGGAGTCGGTTTCCTTGCAAACCTGCCAGTAAATTACCCGCAGCAATCAGCGCCATATTTTCACGAGTGCTGGTACTGGCACTGGCGATATGCGGGCAAATGATGAGATTATCCAGCTCGAATAAAGGACTATCCATTGGTAATGGCTCTGGTTCGCTGACATCAATGCCAGCAGCAAAGATTTTTCGTGATTTTAATGCATCATATAAGGCTGTTTGATCAATGATCTCGCCTCTGGCAGTGTTTACCAGTACTGCATTAGGTTTCATTTTTGCAATTGCATCTGCATTGATCATATGACGGGTCTCTGGGGTTAAGGGAGTGTGAAGTGATATGAAATCGGATTCCCTGTAAAGCGTATCCAGATCCACCTTGATCACCCCAGCCATTGGCTGTGCAGTGGGATCAAAGATCAGAATGCGCATCCCAAATCCGGTAGCTCTTTTTGCCATCGCTTTCCCAATTCTGCCAAAGCCAATAATGCCCAGTGTGGCACCAGCAAAATCGACTCCCAATAAGGTGGAAGGTCCCCAGGTTTTCCACTTGCCTTTACGAACATGCCTATCAGCTTCTCCCACTCTTCTACCCGCGCTCATCATTAATGCAAACGCAAAATCTGCTGTCGCTTCCGTTAAAACCCCAGGTGTATTTCCGACTGCAATTCCACGTTGGGTGGCTGTCAGAACATCAATATTGTTGTACCCCACTGCATAATTGCTGATGACCTTTAAATTGTCTCCTGCAGCATGTATGACGTCTGCATCAATCGGATCAGACAATAAGGAAAGGATGCCATCTATTCCTGGGACACGTCGAAGAAGTTCCTCCTTCGTAGGTGGAAGGTCTTTGTCCCATAAATCGACATCACATTCTTCATAGATCAGGTTTAAGCCTGAATCTGGGATTCGACGGGTGATAAATACTTTAGGTTTGCTCATAATGGTTCCTCTTCATTTTCCTTGTAAGTAGATATATGATAACAATAAAAATGGAACAAATTGATTTTTAAATTCATAATCGATAGAATTTTACCTCATCTAAACCAGTGGGAAATCCATCAGCAACTTATTAACACTTGCTACAAAAATGGATGCTCTAGAATTGCCGTCAACGAATTAGAAAGTGAATAAACGAATGAATGAATGAAGTTCTTAGAATCAGATGGAATATTTTTAAATTTTTCTATGAAAGATGTCACCAGTTTTGTAAACTTGATAATTGAAATAACACTCCGTCGTGAGGTTCGAGATTGATCGTTAATACATTATCAGTCACATAATATTTTTCACCCGATAACTTATTGATAAGTTTTGATGTTTTTGGTATCTTTAATTTCTCTATATCGATAATTCTTTTTACTGATTCCTCACCGGTGTTAAAAATAAACAATAACAAATCATAATCTGGGTCTGATATTGCATGTTGTATTTGGACAATTATTGGATCATAACCGCTTTCAGAGAATTCATTGGTTCTACCCAACAGTGGAAAATCACATATCAATTTATCTTTTCGCGCGAATTGCCTTAATATTTTAATTCTGTCTGGATGGATTTCATCCAGTTTGTCACTTGTCATAATGACCCCACCTGTCATACCTGCATATATCGCTAACGATCTGATTTCAATCTCGCTCAAATGATGGAAATTATTGCGTAATAAAATGCAATCCGGGTCTGTCTGCCACAAAACGTGATTACCGAAATTTCGATTTGCCAAATCCTGTAACAAATCAGAAGCTGCTCGTTCCCCTCTCCATGAAAGGCCCATATCTCTACCGACTCGAACCGCTTCTACCAATCCAATCGATGCCCACAATGGACAACCACAACCTTCCCAGAGTGCATCGCCAATCGCTTCCCGAATGATTTCTGCTGTTTTTCTCCATATTTGAATGCGAGATAATCCGAGAGTGTGATAAATAGCGCGCTCCGGTCCATATTCACTCCCAAAGAACATGAAATCTGTTTTGAAGTAACCACAACCCCAGTCATTGTGCCAGATGGAAAAGACATCCTTTAAATACTGGATGGCTTGTGGGTGAGTGCAATCCAATATGTAATATTCTTCGCTGCGTTTGTGCCATCTAAATTCACCATAAAATTGCATCTGAACCAGGGGTTTTCCAGTTGATCTATCTTTGATTACCCAGTCTGGATGATCCTGGTAAAGTCGACTTCGATTACCAACGGCAAAAGGAGCGATCCAAAGCCCCGGTATGAAACCTGATGCTTTGATCCGATCCATTAAATATTTCATACCTAGAGGAAATTGAGGTTTAACCTCCAACCAATCTCCCATTTCCGGTGTGAAACCGTCATCAATCTGGAAGATGTTCAAATCAAGGTGATATTTTTCTTTGATTTTTGTAGCACTGTTGAGGTGTTCCAGGATGTTTTTTTGATCGATCGATGCGTAAAGGTTGTACCAGGAGCACCATCCAGTCATTGGAATATCAGGCAGGCGGGGAGGGATCTGAGATGAAATAGCAACAATATTTGCCCATTCTCGCAGTGCATTTTCTACTTCATCATGTTCAATGATCCAAAGCTTTTCCGAGGTGATCATCTCGTTTTCTTGCACAGAAATTTGATCCCATATTTCCTGAATCGAAAGGTCGAAATTATCTCCAACTTGCGAGAATGTGAACGTGTGTTGAAATTGATCATGACAATCAAACCCGATGACCAAACTTCCATTCATTTGCTCTGGGATTAATTGCGTCATCGCATAACCTGTGAATTGAGATTTGGCGTTTGACTTGGCCGGATCATCGGATCTTATCGATATATAACTTGAACTATCCCAACTATGGTAACCATTTCGTAAAATTGATTGGATTCCATAAATCGATTTGAAATTTATGCCAAATGAATTGATAACGAAATTTGTGGGAACACCTTGTAATCGAATTTGGAGATAATTTTGGTTAATAAGTTCTGTCGCGAAAAAATCTACATTGAAAACAAAATTGGATTGGTCAAACGAAGAAAATTTGAAAGATCTGTAATTTGATAAGTGTGTTTCAATTTCCTCAAATTGATAATCCTCCAAAACTTTACCATTGATTGTTGGTTGTAAGTTGATGAGCTGAATATCCCCACAAATTAGATCAATTGATTTTGATAGATTGAATCTCATGTGAAAAATACCTGTTGGTTTTTATCAGATGAAGTAACTGCAGCCAGCACGAGATCCAAAGATTTAGCTCCTTCGATCATTGGGGTTTTGGTGACACCACCATTTCGGATTGCATTTATCAAATCCAGTGTTTGAAATTTCGTAAAATCTCTTTCAGAGTCTACTGTAATTAATTTTACCGGATCCTGATCAGTAACATAAAATTCTGCATGATTGGCGTTTGTAAACTCAGCTGTAATGCTCTTTGAAACGACTCGATAATCATTGATCCACTTGCCAGGAATTGCATTATTTGTCGCATACACAACCCCAATTCCACCATTCTGAAAGGATATGATCGTGGCACTTACATCTTCAATGGTGTATCCCTCAACATCGGTATGAAAAAGATTTCGTTGTGTGCTAAATATACTAATAGGATCGCCACCCAAATAGCGTAATAAATCAAACATATGAATGACCTGCTCGACTAGTTGACCACCCGATTTGGTTTTATCATGCCACCAGGTTGCATGTAGCGCATTGCAAAAATATCGTGCACTCATCAACGCTATGGGACCTGAAGAACCAGAATTGATTTTCTCCTTTAAAGTTTCTACTGCTTCTCCGAACCTGAACTTAAATCCTACCTGGGTTTTGACACCTGCTCTTTCGGTTACCTCCACCATTTTCCAGGCATCCTCTGATCGTAATGCGATTGGCTTTTCAATCAGAATGTGGATTCCTCTTTCCGCCGCCATTTCAACTTCGTTCGAGTGCGCGAAGGGGGGTAAACAAATGATCAAAAGATCGAATTTTTCTTGTTTGAAAAGAGATGTATGATCTGAATAAATTGATGCGTTGGCGTTGGAGTATAAGGAAGAAAATTCACTTGCCAGGTTAATATTTTGATCACAAAAAGCAATCAGTTCCACTTCCTCCTGTAAGGAAGTTAAAATTTTGGCGTGTTGGTGGGCAAATTGACCACATCCAAGTATAGCTGTACGAAGGCGACTCATGGATACTCACTTTCCATTGATGATCAAAATTCAATCACTGTTTGCATGATTTCTGTTGGGTTTTTATCAATCATATCAAAAAGTTCTGAAGTCTGACTGAATGGAACACGATGGGTGATTAATGGTGTTAGATTTAATAAACCATCCGCCTGTAATTGAATTGCTGTCTGCCATAATCGTAATTTGTCCCATCGATATTTTAATTCAGGATCAGTCCCAGATATTTGCGAACATACGAGGTTAATTCTGTTGTGATGAAATTCTTCACCAAGGTACAGTTCTTTTGCCTCTCCTTGAAAGAAACCCATTGCAACAACACGTGCAGAATAAGCAGCAGACCGAATGGCTTGTTGAAGTGCTATGGTTGAGCCGCTCACTTCAATACAAACGTCCGCTCCTTTTCCTGCTGTTATGGTTTTAATTTTTTGGGCTACGTCTTGATCTCCAGCATTAATCGTTTGAAAGACACCCAATTTCCGAGCTGTTTCTAAGCGAGATTCAATGAGATCGACAGCAATAACTTTTGCTCCTGAAGCCCGAACAGCCTGACAAACGATCTGGCCTAATACTCCCAGACCAAACACGGCTACCGTTTCACCAATTCGTATATGTGCATCATGAACTCCATTTAAAGCAACAGCACCAATATGAGAAAAAATACCACAAATGGGGTCCAGTCCATCCGGCATCAGGTGATCTATTGCGTAAGATTCATCCGCAATATGATCAGTCTTATGGCCCCATGGTCCAAAAACATATTGCCCAGGATGAATTTTTTGTACATATTTGCCAACTGCCACCACAACTCCAGATTCTTCATAACCAAAATTATCAATGGGGTAGGATAATGAGGATTGCGAGGATTCACGAAACAAACGGGAGGTGGGATCCCATAGCTTGTTCAGAAATGGTGATGTCCCCCGATACTGAGACATTTCTGTACCAGCGCTGATTCCGGAAAATACAGTTTTTATATGGACATCATGATCTGATACTTTAGGTAACTCGTATTCATGAATAGAAATTTCAAAAGGATTATTCACAACAATCTTTGACGACATAAATTAATTCCTTTCAATATTGAATTATGGAAATGTGTTGACTTTTGCTTTCATTTATTGTAATATGAACTTATCCGAAACGTTTCGGATCACTCTCTAGAATACATCAATTCGTCTACCAAATCAAGTATTTAAAATGGTGGAATTATGTCCCAACAAGTTACCCTAAAAACGATTTCGAAATATACCGGGTTTTCAGTTACGACAGTGTCAAGGGCATTAACTGGATATGATGATGTCTCGAAAGAAACCCGTGAGAAAATTCTAGAAGCTGCCAATAAACTGGGTTACTATCCAAATTTAACAGCCAGACAATTACAAAAACGACGGAATGATACGATCGGGTTAATCATGCCAACCTATGGGCCTCGTTTTAATGATCCATATTTCAGTGAATTGATCGCTGGAATAGGTAATCAATTATCAAATTTTGGGATGAGTCTTCTGCTTTCAGTGAAAGCCCCTGGGCCGGATGAAATCTCTGCTTATCGTCATATGGTTGAGGGAAAAAGGGTCGATGGATTGATTGTCGTTCGTACTCGTAATGAGGATGAACGCATTAAGTATTTACTTTCGACTTCTTTACCTTTTGTCGTTTTTGGACGGACTAATGTTGGTGCAGATTTTAATTTTATTGATGAGGATGGCGAAGCAGGAGTTTATGAATTAACGGATTATCTTATTAATCTTGGTCATAAAAGAATAGGTTTTATTTCTGCACCATTTAACTTGATGTTTGCTAATTATCGTTTGGCAGGTTACCGGAAAGCATTGATAGAAAATGGTATTGATTTTATTAATCAATATGTTTATGAGGGAGATTTAACACGTAAAGGAGGTGAATTAGGGGCAAAGAAATTATTAAGTTTACCAGAAAAGCCAACTGCAATCATCGCTTCTAATGACCTGATGGCTTTAAGTGTAATGACCTATGCACAGGAAAATGGGTTGACGATTGGCAAAGATCTCTCTATTGCAGGGTTTGATGATGTCTCACCTTCCGATGTCTTTTCATTGACCACACTGAGACAACCGATTTACCACATTGGCTCTTTACTAAGTTCAATGTTATTCAAATTAATCCAGAATGAAACACTGGAAGAGTCACAAGTGTTACTAAAACCACAGTTAATTATTCGAAATTCAACAGGAAAATGTTTGGATGATTAACAGGAGATTTGAAAATTGTGGGGAAGAAAGGAGACCAATAAAAAAAAATCTATTTTCCAAAACTTAATTATTTATGATAAAAAAATGTAAAGGAGAAAGAGATGAAAAATAATAAATGGCGTTTGATATCAATGAGTATTTTGGTTATTTTTTCAATGATTCTGGCTGCATGCGGTAGTCAAGTCGAAGTTCCCGTTGACACAGCAGTTCAAGATAAAGTAACCGAATTACAATCACAAATTGAGACGCTAAACAAGCAATTAAGTGAAGCTGCAGAGAATACAGAAGTTGTTGTCGACCCAGCTTTACAGGCTCAACTTGATGAATTGCAAAAACAACTTCAAGCTGTCCAAAACCGAACAGTTGTTGAATTCTGGACAACAGATAATGAAGAGGATCGGGTCAAGCGGTATGAAGAGGTAGCGGACCGATATATGCAATTGCATCCAGAAGTAGATATACGCATTGTACCGATTGAAGAGGCTGGAATATCACAAAGAATTTCTACATCTGTAGCAGCCAACAGGTTGCCTGACATCGTTCGTTTGGGTATTGAAAGAGTTGCTTCCTTCGCAGCAGATGGATTGTTAGATGAACAAGCTAATATGGCAGCTATTGAAGCCATTGGTGAAAGCGATTTCCGCAAAGGACCTTTGGCGATGGTTACAAATGCATCGACAGGAAATTATGCTGCTGTACCATTTGATGGATGGATCCAGGCGCTATGGTATCGACAGGACCTTTTTGATACGTTGAACCTTCCCGCACCAGTAAAATGGGAAGATGTCACAACAGCTTGCAATGCACTTCCTGGAAATGACAACTTATTGTACGGTATTGGGTTGGGAACTGATCCTGGTCAGAATTTTGGACATCAAATTTTTGAACAGGTTGCTATTTCAAACGATGCCTGGCCATTTGATGAAAATGGTAATGTAACTATGAATACCCCTGAAATGGTTGCTGCACTTCAATTCTATACAGATCTACAAGAATGTGCTATTCCCGGGCCACAATACTGGCGTGGTGCACGAGAAGCTTATGAATATGGTCAAAGTGGCATGATGTTCTACTCCACATACATTATGGATGACCTGGTAGATGGTTCTGGTAAGGAAGATGGGTCTGTCGTGGAATTGGTCTATGAAGATTTGGCCAATCGAACTGGTTTTGCACCTTCCATGGAGGGTCCCAATGGTGCAGCTACTTATGGCCAATTAGTTGCCTTAGGCATCATGCGGGATGCTGATCCGGTAGCGGTTGATGTAGTGAAATTCTTTATGACCGGGAAAAATTATCAGGACATCCTTGCCTTAGCACCTTTAGGAAAAGTCCCGGTTTTGGAAAGTGCTGTAGATGAATGGAAATCAAGTAGCAATTACTTTGATTTTTATCCTGCTGAAACACTTGAAGCAGTTGCTGCTGGTTACGATTCAATGCAACGTTGGCTCTTCCGTCCCGATTACGATTCAGCTGAACGTGCTGTTGTCGGCGACATTGAAGGCAGATTACTCATTCCTCAAGTGATCAGTAATATTGCCATAGAAGGATCAATGACACCTGAAACAGGTGCTCGATGGTTACAGGAACAAGTAGAAATATTGTTGGCAGACCGACAAAATTAAAGTTTGCTCTACAAATAGGAACTGCTCACAAAATCTTTCGGTTGGACTCCAAAAAGCTTGTATTAGTGAGCAGTTCCAAATGATTATAACATCCAAGGGGAGCTATAAGCATTTTTTTATGCTATAGTTTCCCTTTGGGATAATCTTAGATTGGAGAGATGATGGCTGAGATTTCTTCAAGAAAAAAAAGATTTTGGTTATTCAGCAAATCAATGCATGCAAGTGAAGTCCGATTAGCATGGTTGTTGATCTTGCCAACAGCCATTATCGTCTTTGGCTTGGTTTTATTTCCGGCTATATTCAGCGTCTGGATTAGTTTTCATAAAATTGGACTTTACAACTTAAACGATGTATTTCATGCACCTTTTATTGGATTCGACAACTATAAATCTGTTCTTTCGGATTTTGCTTTTAAGTGGGGTGGTCCTAAACAATGGGGTGCCTGGGTTACAACCGTCTTCTATTCGTTTATTTCTACATTTATTACTTTAATAGGCGGTCTTATCGCTGCATTGTTATTGAACCGGCCATTTAGAGGAAGAGGTCTTGCCCGCAGTGTGTTTTTGTTCCCATATGTTGCACCTGTAATCAGTGTTGCTTTTGTCTGGAGGTGGTTGTTGGATCCGCGACCATCAGGGGTATTAAATCATATCCTGATTAGTTTAGGTATCATAGAAACTCAACAAGCTTTTCTGGCTACCAGAGGGCTTGCAATTTGGTTAGTCATTTTATTTCAAGCCTGGCGTTACTTTCCATTTGCGATGCTGATGATTTTAGCCCGATTGCAGGCTGTAGATGATACTCTTTATGAAGCAGCTTCAGTGGATGGAGCAAATACCTGGCAAAAATTTATCTCGATTACGATTCCTCAAATTCGTTACGTACTTGGAGCGATTTTCCTCTTACGATTATTGTGGACATTTAATAAATTCGATGATATTTGGTTATTGACAGGTGGTGGCTACGGCACCAATGTTTTACCTGTTCTGACATTCCAATTTAGTTTTAATATGTATGATTTTGGAAAGGGTGCTGCCACTGCCATGATGATGATGGCTGCCCTCATTATATTCATCATTGGATATGTTCTAATTATTATGCGAAATTCAGAAGAAGTATAAGGAGGGCAAAATTATGAGTGCATTTCCTCAACAAAAACAAGCCCAAAAAGGAAACTTCATTGACCAATTAGCGCGCAGCCTCAGTTGGGAAAAATTTCTATTTGCTGTAGGTATATTTTTCTTCTTATCAATGATCCTTTTTCCTTTTTACTGGATGGTCAGCTCTTCATTTAAGTCCGGTGTGGAAATTGCTGGACGAGCCCCCGTTTACATTCCTTCTTCTTTAAAATGGGACGCATATAGAGAGTTGTTTGACCCGGCTTGGCGTTCATTTCAGAATTTTGGATTAAATATTATCAATAGTATGTTGGTAGCAATACCGACTGCATTAATTGCTGTTATTTTGTCAATTATGGGAGCTTATGCATCTGCGCGTTTACGATTTAAAGGACGGGAATGGATATTGAATGGTGTTTTAATCGTTTATTTATTTCCTGCTGTCCTTTTAATGATCCCATTATTTGCGATGCTTTCCCAAATAAGTCAAAGATTTGGGTTCAATGTGCAAGATAACCTGGTTATTCTGGTATTAACATATCTTGCCCAAACCTTGCCTGTGGCACTCTATATGCTAACGAATTATTTCAGAACCATTCCGGATGAAATCGAACAAGCAGCTTTAATTGATGGTTGCAGTAGGTTTGAAGTCATTTGGCGGGTAACCATTCCATTAGCGATCCCGGCATTGGTTACTATCGGGATTTATACGTTTATGATCGCCTGGAATGAGTTCTTATATGCATTCATTTTTTTGAATGACCGAAATACTTTCACAATTCCCATTAAAATCAACACAATTTTTAATGATCCAAGCCCCCGGCCACATGTTGTCATGGCTGCTTCAACCATCATGACAATTCCGATTATCGTCTTATTCCTGGCATTCGAAAAATATCTTTCTCAGGGGTTAACTTCCGGGAGTGTTAAAGGGTAGTTATGAATATTGGCCATATTTCTTTCCGTTTGGCTGGAACCGATGGGGTCTCACTGGAAACAGCCAAATTAGTGGATGTATTAAAAGGAATGGGTCACTCCAATTTTTATTTTGCTGGTGAATTGGATCCCAAAGTTAATAATAATTCAACCAATTATCCGGCGATAGAAGCTGGTATGTGTGTACCACTAGCCCATTTCACTCATCCGAAAGTTAAATGGATTACCGATCATGCATTTGGTACTCAAATACCTCACCCGGAATTAATGAGTACGATTGAAGAGTTAACCAAAACCCTTATAGAAGAACTTTATACTTTTATTCAGACGTATAGATTGGAATTATTGACCGTTCAAAATGTCTTTTCGATTCCAATAAATCTGGCATTAAGCAAAGCACTTTTTATGGTAATTAAGGATACTCAGATTCCAGTGATTAATCACAATCATGATTTTTATTGGGAGAGAGAAAAATACCAGGTAAATTGTGTAAAGCTTTTATTGTGTCAATACTTTCCACCACACTTAACCAATATTAGCCAAGTGGTTATTAATTCTCAAGCAAAATATGATTTGAAACATAAAGGGATAGATAGTGAGATTCTTCCAAATATTTTTAACTTTAATTTGGAACCACCGGGAATTGATTCATACAATGCCGACCTGCGAAAAGAATTAGGGTTAAGCAAGGGAGATATCTTTTTTCTACAACCCACACGAGTCATTCCCAGAAAAGGTATTGAGTTAGCTATTGACCTTGTCAGTCATCTTACAGATTTACCAATTAAGCTGATTATTACACACAAAGCTGAATACGATACTTATGATTACCTCTCACAATTATTGTCCCTTGCAAATACCAAACATGTTGACTTATTATATTTGCCAGACCGTTTCCATCAAACAAGAGTGAATGAAAAAGGAAAACTGAAGATTTATAGTCTTTGGGATGCGTACATTCATGCAGATTTTGTTACTTATCCCAGTCTTTACGAAGGGTTTGGTAATGCGTTATTAGAAACCATTTATTTTAAGAAGCCTTTTCTGGTAAATCGTTATAAAATATTTCAGGACGATATAGAACCCACTGGAATTAAGGCGGTTTTGATAAATGGTGAAATCAATGAAAAAGTGGTCGGCGAAGTAAGGCAATTATTAACAAAACGAGAACTTATTGAAGAATATACATCAACCAATTTTCGAATTGGCAAAAATTTTTTTTCATATCAGACGGCTCAGGATTGCCTGGAAAAAATTTTTCGATCATTTAATTAAGGTGAATTTTTTATGGATTTGAAAAATAAGAAAATTTATGACCTTGTAATTGGATTGTTTGGTGACTCGGAAGGTACAAAAGTCTTTGACCGGTTGAGTAAATTATTATCAGAATTTCCAACACAGGTGAGTGGTGAATCAGTTCTGCAACAACAATATTTTAATCTGGAAGACATTATTCTGATTACGTATGGAAACTCGTTGAATAGAAAAAATGAAGTTCCATTACAAACATTATTTAAGTTTTACCAAAAGTATTTTCAGAACATCATTAATACAGTTCATATTCTTCCTTTCTACCCTTATTCGTCTGATGATGGTTTTTCGGTAATCGATTATCTGGCAATCAATCCAGATCTAGGTAATTGGGAGGACATCCATCAATTCAAAACAAATGGAATTCATTTAATGTTTGATGCAGTGATCAACCATATTTCCTCTCAAAGTGAATGGTTTGAAAAATTCTTAATAAATGATCCAAAATATAGTAATTATTTCATTGCAATAGAACCAGATACCAATCTAACTAAGGTAATAAGACCCAGAACTCTACCTTTGTTGACTCCTTATGTTACAAATGCTGGAAAAAAATGGGTTTGGACAACATTTAGCGCAGACCAAATCGATTTAAATTTCAAGAATTCCGATACATTGATTGATATCGTTGACATTATTCTGCATTACATACAATCAGGGGCGAAATTAATCAGGCTGGATGCAATTGCTTACCTTTGGAAAGAAATAGGCACGAACTGTATTCATCTTCCTCAAACACATGCGGTTATTCAGCTTTTTCGTGCAATATTGGATCAAGTTGCACCCGACGTGTTAATCATAACCGAAACAAATGTGCCTCATGAAGAAAATATTTCCTATTTTGGGAATGGTCTTGATGAAGCTCATCTGGTATATCAATTTTCTCTGCCACCCCTCGTAGCTCATGCGATCCTCACTGAATCTTCTGAGCATCTTTCCCGATGGGCGACTCGATTAAGTGTTCCCAACCCTTCGACCTCATTTTTTAATTTCACAGCTTCGCATGACGGTATTGGGGTAAGACCATTGATCGGGATATTACCTCCTGAGGAAATGGAATTTTTGGTAGAAAAAACATTGCTTCATGGCGGAAGAATTTCTTCAAAAACAAATTCTGACGGTTCTTCCAGTCCATATGAATTAAATATTTCTTATTTTGATTTACTCAATAATCCTCATATCAACGAATCTGTTGAAATTCAGGTAAAAAGATTTCTGGTATCACAGGCAATTCCTTTGGTTTTGGCAGGTATTCCGGGAATTTATATTCATAGTATGCTTGGATCCAGAAATCATTTTCAAGGAGTAGAAGAATCAGGGACAGCAAGATCGATAAACCGGCAAAAACTGGATGCAGGAATCCTGGAAGACGAATTAAGTGATCAAAATTCATTGAGGAGCCAGGTGTTTTCAGGTTATCAGAAGTTGATTTCTTGCAGAATAAAAGAAAAATCATTTCATCCCAATGCAAATCAAATAATCCTACCTCTCTCCCCAGCGGTATTTTCTGTACTAAGATCTTCAAAGGATGAAACAGAGAGTATTCTGGCATTGCAAAATATAACCAATCAATGGCAAACCATTTCTTTCAACATGAATATTTTTGGAGAAAACATTCCTCGAAATCTAAAGGATCTATTGACTCAAAGATTATTTATTACTCAAAATGGAATGAAAATTAAAATTGCACCTTATGAAATCTTATGGTTAAAACCTCACTTTCAATTTTTTGTATCATCACAATAAAACGGAGATGGAAGGTGTTTTTGGCCGGCATCAGTGTCAAAAATACCCTGACCACTTATTATTGAAATAACAAATATTCTTCATTGAAAATCTGACATTATTTCCAAATTTTGATATCATCATTCTCATGATCAACCCAACAAAATTCCAAACGAACACTTTTTCACAACATCAAAAGGGGCAGCAGATAGCTTCCATTCTTGCTGCTGCTATCGATGCTGTCGAGCCCGGGGAAGCAATTAAAAGGTTTGCTCGCCGTGATGAGATTAAATTGACGATTGCTGATCATGTCTATGATCTGAGTGATTATCAACATATTTATTTAATGGCTTTTGGAAAAGCATCTTTACCGATGAGCATTGCGTTAATCGATATTCTAAATGATCGCTTTACACAAGGCTGGGTTGTACCAAAACATGCCAGCTCTTTCAAAGATTCACGTTTGATTATCAAGCCAGGCAGCCACCCATTGCCGGATGAAACCAGCTTGCAGGCGGGCGAAATGTTGTTAGACGTTTCAGAGTTTTTCACGGAAAAGGATCTGGTCTTTTGCCTGATCTCTGGTGGTGGATCAGCGCTGATCACAGCTCCATACCAGGGTGTATCGCTGGCAGACATGCGTGAATTGACACGACAATTATTGGCTTGCGGAGCCCGGATTGATGAAATCAACACATTACGCCGCCATCTTGACCAAATCAAAGGTGGTGGTCTGGCGAAAAAAATTGCTCCTGCAACTGTCGTAAGTTTAATCCTTTCAGATGTGGTCAACAGTCCTTTGGAGGCGATCGCCTCTGGCCCCACTGCACCAGATCCGAGCACATTGCAGGATGTCTGGCATATTCTTGAAAAGTACCATTTGATTGAAAAAATCCCAACATCAATATTGTCTCATTTTGAGAAAAAAATCGAGACACCAAAACCGGGTGATTCATTGTTTTCCAGAGTCTCAAATATCCTGGTAGGAAGCAATGAATTGGCAGCCCAGGCAGCGGAAGACGTGGCGCAACGAATTGGTTTTGAGACAAAAATATTAGGAAATGATTGGCAGGGGGAAGCCAGAGAAGTGGCGAAAACGCTGACTCAAAAATTGAATACTTCTTCCAAAATTCCTTTTTGTATGATCGCTGGAGGAGAGACCACGGTGACCATCAAAGGAAGCGGGAAAGGTGGGCGCAATCTTGAGCTGGCACTGGCAGCTGTACCCATTTTGGATGGAATACCGGATGTCATGCTGGTCACTCTGGCAACGGATGGAGAAGATGGTCCTACCGATGCTGCCGGTGCTGTCGTTACTGGAGAAACAGCCAGCAAGGCGAGGGAACGGGGGCTTTATCCAGAGAAGTATCTGAATAATAATGATTCGTATCATTTCTTTGCAGAGCTGGGGGATTTATTGAAACCTGGTCCTACCGGCACGAACGTAAATGATCTGACATTCATGTTTCGGTTATAGGGGAAAAATTTTATCTCAGATGATTATTGATAATCCTCTGAACAATATCTTCCATCAATGGACGTTGTGTTTCCATATCACCCACTAATTTAAATTGGGTCCTGCAACGGTTGAGGTTTTGATCAGGGTAATGGATTCTGAAATATTGATTGCCATTTAAATAATCAGTCAAAAAACGCATTCCAATTTCAATCGTGATCATCCAGGGGCTAATAGCTAACCATTCCAATTCCTTTAAGGATAAAATATCCCCAGCTGCAGCCAGATATCCCTGCGTATAGGCTTTGAAGACAGGGATTTGAAATTGAACTTTCTTCAAATCAGGTTCATCTTCAAAGGAAGGATTGCCCATGGCACGTAAGGCATCGCCAAAATCAAATAAGGCTGATCCGGGCATGATGGTGTCCAGGTCAATCAGGCAGATCGCCTGATGGGTATTCAGGTCGAACAGGACATTATCCAGCTTGGTATCGTTATGGGTTACCCGCCAGGGGAGAAGTTGATTTATAAGTGCATTCCAAAATAGTCCAAAATGACTGGAACGTTCCTGTAAAAAATCAATTTCAGGTTGAACTTTTTTTATCAGGTCAGGATCTACGTAAGACAATACTTCGAGAAAATCTTGATACCGTTTTGGTGTGTTATGAAAATTGGGAATCGAAATATGCAGGGATTCAACAGGATAATCCTTCAATTGTTTCAAGAATAAACCAGTGACTTTGCCAGCTTCGGTAACTTGATCCAGATTCCTGGCGATGAGTGTCGTGTAACAGTTTTCAATTCGTTTATATACTCGCCAAATCTTTCCATCGGACCCCTGATAATACGTTTTTCCAGTCAGGGTTGGGATCAGGCTTATTTGTTTTTGCTTTGGAGATTTCTGTTGTAAATAAGAGCTGACTTTGTGAATGTTTTCCATTAATTTTTCTGGTTCTTTGAAAACAAAGGTGTTGACTTGTTGAAGGACTACTTCCGGATATCGAGGATGATGAGAATTAATATACCAGCCTTGATGAATGTGACCATCCAGTATTGGTTTTGATTGAATGTCAATATTTCCTAAAAATTGTGATACAACCTGGGATATATTTTTATGATCCATGAATTAGTTTGAAATTAAAATTGATAATTAAAACAATAACAGAGCGATTAAACCAACGACCAGACAAATAACAAGGGATGGTAACAAGGTGTATCGAATAATACGGCCTTCATTTCCCTGTAAATTTACCACAGAACTGGCTGCTACAACGTTAACCACGCAAATCATATTGCCAACAGCCGCCCCGACTGTCTGTAAAGCATTAATTAAAGCCGGATCCAGGTGGTTTTCAATTGCTGCTCCAAATTGAAAGAGAGTGAACATTAAATTGCTGAAAGTGGCACTGCCGGAAATGAATGCCCCTAACGAACCGACATAAGGTGCAAACAATGGCCAGACTGGTCCCAATACCGAAGCCATGCTGGCAGCCAGTTCAATTGGCATACTGCCCAGATTTAATCCGTTTACACCAGAATTGATGAAGATACGCACCAGTGGCACAGCGGTTCCGAGTGCGATGACGCTGCTGATCAGGCTGGTGGCAGAAGTTTTCAATGCTCCACCCAGTTCTTTTTTTCTCAATCCCAGCAAAAACACACTGAGGATGGCAGTCAATGTGAAGATAGCGCCGGGAGAATAGTATGGGGCAAATCGTGTGGATATTTCTGTTCCCAGGATATTTGTCCATCCAATCTGAAGGATATTGAGCCATGCCTTAAATGGCAGGAAAGGCAACCGGGTTAGTAACAATATGATTGTGGCAATCAGATAAGGTGATAATGCTTTCCAGGTTGGGATTTTCAGTGGTTCTTTTAGGGTGGTCAATTGGGAAGGTGCAGTAGAGTGAAAAAACCAGGGTTCTTTGGGGAGTAGAATTCCTTTTTTCGCCAATGTCACCATGACGATCAACGCTAACATACTACCCAATAATGTCGGAAATTCTGGACCCAGAAACACTGCAATCAGCACAGCAAATGTGGTGAAGGTAAAACCGGATAATAAGGCAAATTTCCAGATAACCAGGCCTTCTTTCCAGCTTTTATTTTCACCCCAAAAACGTGTGAGCATGGCAGAGAGAAGTAATGGCAGAAAGGTACCCGGCAACCAGTTCAACATTGCAGATTTCGCACTGACAATATGTAAATACTCAGAAAGTGGCAAATTTCCTAAATAATTTGCAACAATCGGAGCCAGATCGGGTCCTTGTTGCAACCCCTGCGCCAGACCAACAAAAATGGTGGTGCCAACACTACCATAGGTAACCGGGAAGCTGTTAGCGATTAGTGCCAGAACGACAGCAGCTAAGGGTGGAAAACCGAGGGCAACCAACAACGGAGCACAGATGGCTGCTGGGGTCCCAAAACCAGAAGCACCTTCCAGAAAAGCGCCAAATAACCAGGCGATCAGTATGACCTGCACCCGGCGATCCGGTGAGATATTGATGAAGAAATGGCGGATCGTGTCGATAGCACCACTGGAACGCAAGACATTCAGCAGGAACACAGCTCCAAAGATGATCCAGAGGACTGAAATAGCAATGATGAGACCTTCCAGGGATGCAGCAGCTACCTGTACCAACGGAACCTGCCAGATAAAAAAAGCCAACCCGGCATGAATGATCCAGCTGAGGGGCATTGCTTTAATGGCTGGTAAGCGTAAGATGACTAAAAAAATAAGAACTAATAGAACTGGCGAAATTGCAACAAGAAATAAAGACGTGTTCATGAACCCTGCAGATGTTAGAATTTGTTCGATTTTACCATTGGAATGATATCAATGTCAGGTCTTGTTGGTAATGGATAATTTTTTTCAGTGTCTTTTACTTATGTTCACATAATTTTTCATTTGGGTTTCCGTTTATAATTAATTTATCCTTGTTGATAAGAGGTATCTTCTTGATCAATCCATACGAAAATTATCAGTCACCTTTCAGCTGGCGTTATGCCAACCCCGAAATGCGTTCTTTGTGGAGTGAGAACAATAAACGCCGTTTATGGCGGAAAATCTGGGTCGCGCTGGCGCAGGTTCAATCAGAATTTGGATTGTTTCCTTCGGAGTTAGTAACAGAATTAACAGCGCATGCAGATGAAATTGATGTGGATGCTGCACTTGAGATTGAAGCACTCATCCACCATGACCTGATGGCTGAACTGAAGGTTTTTGCAGCGCAATGTCCAAGTGCTGGTGGTATTTTACATATGGGGGCAACCTCAATGGATATTGAAGATAATGCTGATGCGTTGAGACTTTTATCCGCATTGGATTTGATTCTGATTAAACTTGGTGGGTTGTTGCTAGCATTTGCTGACCGAATTGAGGAAACTGTTGATATTCCTGTGATTGCCTTCACGCACTTGCAGCCAGCCGAGCCGACTACGCTTGGATACCGGTTTGCCTTTCATGCCCAGGATATTCTGGTGGATTGGCAGCAATTAAAAAAGATCAGAGGTTCCATACGTGGAAAAGGGTTCAAAGGGGCTGTTGGTACAGGGGCTGCATTTGGCGAGTTAATCGGTGTTGAAAATCTGGATCAATTTGAAGAAAGACTGAGTGAGATCCTGGATTTGAATTTCTTTTCTATTACCCATCAAACCTACCCGCGCAAACAGGATTTAATGATTCTGAACGCTTTGTCTGGGTTAGGTGCTACCTTATATAAATTTGCTTTTGATCTGCGATTTTTACAAAGCCCTCCGATCGGTGAACTCAGTGAACCATTTGGCAAAAATCAGGTTGGCTCATCAGCCATGCCATTTAAGCGCAATCCGATTAACGCAGAAAAGATTGATTCCCTTGCCCGTCAACTCTCGCTCTATCCGCAAATCGCCTGGCAAAATGCTGCCAATTCTTTGTTAGAACGTACTTTAGATGATAGTGCCAACCGCCGGACAATTTTACCCGAATCTTTTTTAATTACCGACGAATTATTAAAAGTAACACTGAAATTGATTAGAAATTTGAATGTCAATCAGGAAGCCATAAATCGTAATCTGGAAACTTATGCACCCTTCGCAATGACAGAACGGATTATGATGTTGGCGGGAAAAAAAGGTGCTGATCGTCAGGAGATGCATGAACTATTACGCCAGCATGCATTGGTCGCCTGGCAGGCAGTTCAACAGGGACAACCCAATCCGTTGATCCAAAATTTACAAAATGAACCAATCCTGAAAGAATGGATCACTCCTGAAGAAATTCAACAACTTTCCGTGTTGGATTCTTACATTGGCTTTGCACAGAATCGATCCAAGATGTTGGTCGAAGAAATTCGAAGTAAAATTCAGTAATTCATCTTAAATTTATCAGATTAAATGCATTTACCCACGATTTGGTATTGGGAAAATTTTGAAAATTCTCTATAATGGGATGAAATTGTCTAAACAATTTCCCAATTTCATTAAATATTAAGTCAGGAGTACGAATGAACGAAGCTTTGTTTAACCAGATCGATTCCCTTACCTTTGATGATGTCCTGATTGAACCAGGTTTCAGTCAGGTGCTACCTGCGAATGTGGATGTTTATGCCTGCCTGACACGTGACATCCGGCTTAATATTCCTCTCTTATCCGCAGCTATGGATACGGTTACCGAATCTCGTCTGGCGATTGCGTTAGCCCGGGAGGGTGGGATTGGGATAATTCATCGCAATCTCTCGCCGGAAGACCAGGCACGCGAAATTGAAATTGTCAAACGTTCCGAGTCTGGCATGATTTCTGATCCGATTACATTACCACCAACAGCATCACTGGCAGAAGCATCTGCAATTATGGAGCGTTTTCATATCAGCGGTGTTCCGATTATTGATCCTGCTGGCGAAAAATTGGTAGGAATCCTGACCAATCGTGATATTCGCTTTACCGAACCGGAAGATCTTCAGCGACCCGTCAGTGATTTCATGACGTATGAACGCTTGATCACGGCTGAACTTGGCACCACGCTTGAACAGGCAAGGAGCATTCTCCAAAAATACAGGATTGAAAAACTTCCCCTGATCGATCATGCGGGACATTTAAAAGGGTTGATCACTGTCAAAGACATTCAGAAAAAACTTCAATTTCCCTATGCCGCCAAAGATTCTTCCGGCAGGTTACTGGTAGGTGCCGCGGTAGGTGTTGGTGTTGACCTGGAAGACCGAATTGAAGCAATGACTGCAAAGAATCTGGATGTGGTTGTGATTGATACAGCTCATGGTCATACAACTGGTGTAATTGCCGCGATTAAACGGGTGAAAGCGATCCGACCGGATTTGCCAGTGATTGCCGGGAATGTTGTTACTGAAGAAGGAACTGAGGCAATCATTGACGCTGGCGCAGATGCCATCAAAGTTGGTGTAGGTGCTGGATCAATCTGTACGACCCGGGTTGTTTCAGGAGCTGGTATGCCACAATTAACTGCTATTTATCGCTGTGCTAAGATAGCCAAACATAAAGAAATTCCCGTCATTGCTGATGGTGGAGTGAAGTACAGTGGTGATATCGTCAAGGCGATTGTGGCAGGTGCTGATACCGTCATGTTGGGTAGCTTATTGGCAGGATTAAAAGAATCCCCTGGGGAAGATATTCTTTTTGAAGGACGACAATTTAAATCATATCGAGGAATGGGGTCAATGGGTGCCATGCAGGGGTATGGAAAAGATCGCTATGGTACCGGGCAAGGTGGTTCTGGAAAATTGGTGCCGGAAGGCGTGGAAGGGATGGTTGCGTATAAAGGTGCTTTAAATGAATTTATCTACCAACTGGTTGGCGGTATTCGCTCTGGAATGGGATATGCAGGGGCGGAAACTCTGGATGATTTACGCACAAATACACGACTGGTTCGGATAACCAACGCTGGACTGATCGAATCGCATCCCCATGATATTACCATTACCCGAGAAGCTCCGAATTACCAGCGTGGTGAGCAGTAACTAAACCCATGAATAAAAAAATCGACCAGATTAAATATCAGGAATTTAAAGATCGTCTCCGACTGAAACCGGATGATGTTGATACCTTTTTGGAATTAGGAAATTTGTTGGCTGATGCAGGCGAAAAGCAACAGGCACAATCCTATTACCAGCGAGTTCTGAAATTACAACCCGGGAATATTGAAGCCCAGGTCAATTTGGAACGTATCATCACATCAACACGGTCACTAAGCCTTTCTTCCAATCTGGATGCCAGTTTTTGGATAGATAAAGAAATCCCGCTTTGGCTTCAATTAATCATTTCTCTGATTGGTTTCATTTTCATTTTTATCATCGCCCAAATTCAAAACTGGACAGCTGCGGATATGGTTTGGAGTTTATGGATAACCAGCCTGACAATAGGTTATTGTTACCTCATTGCTGGGATCACCAGTAATGCCATTAGACAAGGAATCGATACGGAAGACAGCTTAATCAGTAAATTATTGGGTGGATCATTAAATTCTAGTTTTAAAATTGGATTTATATTAGTAGGTGCACTTTTTCAGTTTTTATTTTTTACTGTTCATTTTGGATTATTTCATTTTGTGCATTCCATATTTCTCAATGAGTTTTTCCCATTAATGGATCGGTCTTTTGAAAAATTCTCCGACTTTTTGTTTTTTATACAAACAAGCCTTTCAGCTTATTGGCCAGTCTTCGTTTTCACATTGGCAGCATCCATACGAAAACTGCAAAAGATAATGCAACAGAGTGATGTAAATTTCGCAAAAACACCCTATATCAATGTAGTGAAGATACACCTGAGTATTTTTCTTTTTGCATTTTTAAGCGCGTCAGAGATCGCTGATTGGCTATTACCGTTTCTGTTCATAATTTATTTCTTTCCTTTTTCATCAATCTTTGAATATTTGAAAGGGCTTAAGCGAAAGCCATTGTTGTCTGAGTAGAGAATTTGTCATTACAATTTAAGCAGTCAGGGTGTTTTTGGCGGGTATACCCTCCAAAAACACCCGCTGATCCCGTTTTATTGAAATAGTACAAAAACTCTTTAGATTGGTAAATAAACAGAAAGTACCAATCCAAGCGCATATAAAAGACTGAAAATCAGGGTCAAACGCCCTGTTTCCGCTAATGTTTTATTCAGGGTTTTTCCCCTTTTGTTCAGTACCGAACTTGTCATGGAAAAGATCATTGGCAGAGACAGCCAGGTCAATAACAGCCATGGACTTGCCAAATCACTGATACCCAAAAGGAAGATGATCAGATAAGCCAGAATGATAACGCTGACAAGCTCCTGCCGTGCCCATTGCAGACCGAAATGGACTGCAAGTGTTTTTTTATTGGCAGCTTTATCACTCTCATAATCTCTGACATTATTTACCACCAGAATTGCTACAATCAACAATCCTACCGGAGCACTGGATAATAATGCTAATTGACTGATTGAGATAGTTTGTGCATAATAGGTGCCACACACAGCAGCAATCCCAAAAAAGAGAAATACAAAGATTTCCCCAAGACCTTTGTAGCCATATGGAAAAGGACCACCGGTATAAGCGATTGCAGCAATAATCGCCAGAACACCGATTAACAAAATTATCCAGCTGGATACCAGCGTCATGTAAATGCCACAAATCGCTGCCAGAAAAAATGTTACCCACATACCAAATTTTACTTCTTTTGGTGATAACAGCCCAGCCTGGGTAACTCGCATAGGACCTATACGACCGTGTTGATCAGCCCCTTTTTCAAAATCGAAAACATCATTGGCTAAATTGGCACCGATTTGTAGGAACAAAGCACCTAATAATGCTGCCAGAGCTGGCCAGATACGAAAACCATGCTCAGCAAAGGCAACAGCACTGCCAACAATCACTGGTGCAGCTGCAGCCGGTAATGTTTTCGGGCGGGATGCCAACAACCAGGCCTGGAATTTTGATTTCTTTTTACTGACAGTCATTTTCCCATTCCTTAATTTTTAGAAAATGAAAATTAAGAAAATTCTGTAGTTACGTTATGCATCATTCAAACAGCAAAGATAAAGATCACACGGAAATTCTGTTATCATGGGCTGTTCAATAATTGATTCCAAAACGCTAAAGATTGATTATAGCTTATCTTTCTTTGTTCATTATTATGCTGATAATAAGAAAATTTAACGCTTTGAGAACTAAGATTAGAAAATTTTTGAATGATCGGACATGATTTGTTGATAAAAAGAAAAATCATCCGGAAAATCGATGTCCAGTCCAAGCGACTCAGATTGAAAAATTACCAGTGGAAAATTCGTATTGTTTGCAAGTTCCTGATGTTTTTGGAATGAGTCACAACCATAGACAAAAGGGATAATCAATGGAGGGGCAACCCATAAAACATTTGTCCCGCTGTGATGACGGTCTGGAACAATTAGAACACCTTGAGCGGGTGAGGCTTCCACCAACCGGTTCAATTCTTGTTGTGAAACCTGGGGTATATCTCCATGGATAACTAACATAGCCTCAACCCCCTTCGATTCTAGGTGTTCTGCAGCCAGTTGAACTGATCCGTTTAATCCATTGGGTTGTTTTTCTTGCAGGAACTCGAAACCATATGGGGCTGCAAAACGGCTGAAAAAGGGATCGCTACTGACTACTAATATTCCTTCTAAAATTTGCCAGTCAGCCAGTTCCTGCAATGTGTGCTCAAAAAGTTGTAACACCAGTTTTCTTCGATCTTCTAATGGTAAAATGGTTGCTAATCTGGTTTTTGCTTTTTCAAGCGCTTTAATCGGGATAACAGCCCAAATTCTCATGGGTTGGATTATACCAAATGGCAGGTAAAATCCATCAGACGAGTAGCCATCTCTTTTTGTGAATGTGGATCCATTAACATTGTATTGGTGACCAATACTTCTATATCCATAGCTGAAATATCAGTCTGTAGATTCTGATCTTGCGTGTCAATCACAAATCCATTAAGTAAGGATTTTTTTTGATAATATGCTGCAACATTGGATGCAGAAGCTTCTTGATCCAATAATTCCTTAAACATTTTGGCTGCTGGGCCTTTAATCGCCTTCCCACCAATAATTGGACTGATCCCCACAACTGGTTTGCTACGAATTAAATCCAACACACCAGGAAGATTAAGGATTGGATCTATACTGACAAAGGGATTGGAAGGGCAAATGATAATCAAATCTGCTTCGGAAAAAACATGATTAACCTGAGAAGTCATCTTTGCATATGTTGATCCTTCCCAACGCAATCCAATTAATTCGGGTTGCCATTTTTCTTTGACGAAATAAGTTTGAAAATCCATTTCACCCGATTTGGTGATCGCGATTGTGTGATAAGGTTCATCACACATAGGTAGAATGGAATGTCTTACACCTAAAGAAGAAGAGATTCTTTTGGTTACCTCTGTTAAATTTCTTCCTTCGTTCAACCACAAAGTTCTGGTTAGATGGATCGCAAGATCGCGATCACCCAGGCCAAACCAATCCGGATGACCAAATATTCGCATCTGTTCCAAACAACGATGGCCCTCATCCTGCAACCCCCAACCGGTTTGTGGGTTAGATATCCCTGCAAGTGTATAAGTTACTGAATCCAGGTCTGGAGATATGGATAATCCCCAATACTCAAAATCATCACCCGTATTAACGATAATACTAAGTTGCTCAGGTTCTAAAATTTGGGCAAGTCCGTTTACCATGCGTGCACCACCCACTCCACCAGCCAGAGCAACAACATTCATATTAGAATAATAATGAGAGTTCATAAGTCCTCTGATAAGTGTAGAGTCCCTGATAAGACCATTACCGCCGGTCCACCTACCTTGACTGTTTCAATCTCATCCCTCAACCCTATCACTTCCACTTTAGCCTGCCCAGGCCGCTTCATCCAATGACCTTGTTCGGCAATAAAGATAGGTTCATCCAGTAAACCATAATGCCACAAATAGGCTGCCATACCGCCCGTAGCGGACCCTGTAAATGGATCTTCAAAGATATCCGGTGGGGGACTGAGGTGGCGAGCAAATGTTTTTCCTGTTGGCGTGATTCCTCCCAGACAGAAAATATGCGTGGAAAACCAATCACTGTTTTGATGAAGCTCCTGATATGCTTTACTGTTTGTATTTAATTTGTGTAGAATATCAATATTTTTTACACAAATCATTAATTGTGGTGTGCCGGTACTGATGGTTTGAATAGGCACTTCTGGTACCAGATCCTCTTTTGTGAGACCAAAGACTGGTAGAACCAGATCAGGATTATAGGTCTTTAAAAATTGTGGTTTTTTCTGACTCATGGTGATGTTTTTGACAAGGCCGTTTTCAGATCGAATTTCAATCGGAATTGGACCTACCTGCAATTCAAGTTGAATCCTTGTCAGATTCCCACTTAACTGGAGGCGACCAGATTCCACCAGTGCATATACAGTGGCGATTGTTGGATGGCCTGCCAGGGGAATTTCACCCATCGGCGTAAAATAACGCACACCAAAATCAGCGATTTTGGATGGCCGGACAAATGATGATTCGGATAGATTCATTTCACGAGTTATGGCGAGCATGGTTGGCTCGTCAAGATCCTGAGAATCAAAAAAGATTGCGCAGGGATTTCCTCCGAACGCAACTTCTGTGAATGCATCTACTTGCATGAATGGATATTTATTCATATTTTTTCCTATATTTAATCAACACATAAATTGTCTTCTTCAGGGTTTTCAAAAGCAGGAATGCTATCAATTATCTGAATATCACCTGTATTGGTTACTTTTACCTTTTTCATAAAAGTGGTATGAGGACCGCAGCCACACATTTGATTGGTGTACAGAACTATTTCGAAACCATCTGATGTTTGTTCAACACTGGTTTCTTCAAGCACGTCAGCGAGAATTCGGTAATCTTTCAAATCATCTAGATCATACCTGGCTGAAAAACCTGTGGCAGCGATTGCGTACCCCAATGCTTGTTCACTGGAATTAATGGGGGTGAAATTATATTGTAGATCATCTAAATTTCTAATCAATAAATAATCTCCATTTTCATAAACAAGCAAGCGTTGTTTTATAGGAGTTGAACAACCACTATCATAAAGTCCCTCTGATTCAACTTTATCAGGGGATGATTGTAAGAGGGGCGCATAACTGCAATTGACGAATTGTCTGTCAGGAGAAACAAGATCAACGAAATCCTTTGGCGTGGATAAAGTATCACACCCCATTTTTTTGGGGATACTATCTTCAGGGCAAACCGCATAATCTTCACTTTGCCATATGCAGCCAATATTTTGAAAAGGAGAAAGGTCAGTCGCTTCAATTACAGGTGGTTCGCTGGTAACAACATTTTCTATGGAATTACTGAACCAGGGTAATGCACATCCAGATGCTATCAGGAGCAAGAAAACTGGGAAAGAAACATTTATCCATTTACGATTCAATTTATTTATCATAGAGTGTCACCCCATTAATATTGGATTGGTATCATCTCAATAAACCGGAGATGGGTAATTCAATTGTATTATAGTTTGATAAAAAGTTTCTCATTTAAAAGAATTATTGGAAATAATCAGAGTTATTCATTCCTTAGTAATTTAAGCTATAAGCAGCCAGATTAACCAGCAACTTCCCGCTGAAAAAGTATACTGGGATTTTGCCAGTCATTATTATCAATTAATACATCCGCCCGCCTGGTTGGATGACAGCGATCATGATAAATCTGTTGGGCAGGATTGTATCTCCATTGATATTTTTTTTGAATGTTTTCAAAAGAATGGTAATAGGATAAATCACGTTTTAACGCTCTATCGAGACTGATATCTGGTTCAATCTCAAGATAAATTCGAATATCCCAATAAGGATCTAATGCTGCTTGTTGTAAAAATATTCCATCAAACAAAAGAATTGCATCATCCCCGGCTGTTTCCCAGGGACTTTCCACGATTTGATCAATTGTAAAATCATAAATCTGTCTGCGATATTTCCTCGTACCACCGGGACTCAAGGGTAGTAGAACATCCGAAATCACAAAATCCAGGTTGAAGGAATCATAATAATACCCTTCCGGAGAAAATTCACCACGACGATATCGGTATTTTTGGGGATGATGAAAACCATCGATCGAGATACTAATAATTTGTCGCTTACTTTTTTTTAATGGAAAAATCAATTCTTTGGCTAATTTTGATTTTCCAGCGTTATCCATCCCATCAATAGCTACCCGAAGAGGATGATCTACTTTTTTTTCCAGTATATATTTTGATAAGGTTTCAAGGAGTTGTGAGCGCAGCATGATTGTTTATTTTTTCTTTTTGCTCAACATTAAGAATAGAATTACAGAAATAATCGGCCAGACCCAGGTATATTCATCCGGTCCATTCAATCCAGTCCGTTCGCGGGTTCTGTTAACTTTTATCAATCGATAAGATTGTGTCAACTGATCTAATGTAATTTCATCCATTGATGTCGGATGAATGCCAAAAAGGGGGGCAGCAAAACCACTGGCAATCAAAACTTCCCGCATAATTTCAAGGCGATGAGGGTGGTTGCTGATATCCTCTGCTTCACCTGCCCACCATCCATCTTTTAACCAAACTTCAATATTCGGATTGATTAATATATTTTTATACCAATCCGATTGAACGCCAAACCCGGAAACACAATAAATATCATCATCAATGATTGTATAGTTGACTGGGGTTTGGTATTTTTTTCCACTCGTTCTGCCAAAATGCGTTATGACCATAAATCGTCCAATTCCAGTTGGCCAGAAATTTAACCATCTGGCAAACCCCAGTTTCCATTTAAAAACCATTACCCAATTTAAATACTTGAAAAATTGGCGCAGGACCTTTTCATTGAGTTGCATTTTTACTCTCCTATTTTATTCAAACATATCGTTGATAATCGGAATAACGCGTATGAGCGGTTCTTCGTATGGATGAGTTTTTCTGATCGCTCGAATAGCAGCGCTGACGAATTCACGTTTACAATTAATTTCCATTTTTAATTCTGGTGCAGTTTCCATTTCACCAGTTTTCCCCAGGTATGGAATAGCTCCTTCTAATGGCCGCCAGTGACCAGTAACCTGTGTTGTGGCAAAAACATTATCATAGTTGCCAACAATACCAGCTTGCACTTCACTGAGTGCCAAACGCATTGCTTCCAGGTTTTCTTCAGGAAGGTAGAATTCTATTTTGACTTCAGTTAATTCATTATTATTCATGGAGGTGACGATCTTCTATTGTGATTTCATTAGTCAATTATTAGCGCTCAGGGTATTTTTGGTGGTGATACCCACCAACCCCGGTTTATTGAAAGGACACGATTATTTCTTGTTTTGGTAAAAGGGAGATTGGGAGGGTGAATCTTTCGTTTTTGGGAAAAGCCATTCTTTTATCGAAAGAAGGTTCTTGATTTTTGAGTGGGATGGTTGAATATCTTTTGGAATTTCTGTGCACAGACATTGGTATATTAATCCCGGACTCTTCCCATTCATTGATTGGTCAGATTCATCCATTCTCATTCAGCCCTCCACTATTTATTAAATAGTATAAGGAAAATCTAATCAGGAATCAATTACTTTCCTGAAGAAGAATTATGTAATGTAGAGAAACAATTTTGCAATTGATGGGAATTTAGAGATTTTTGATACTAAACTATCCAAATAATCAGATTCTGAGCCATCCAAATACTTCAAAATCAATTTTTTGGTCTTCATTAAAAATAATTCCTTCCTGTTCCAATAATTTCTGTTGCAAGGCAGATCCAAACCCAGCCCCATGCGGGCTAATTTTCCCTTTGTAATTAATCACCCGTTGCCATGGGACACCTGATTCATTTGGTAAAGATGCCAATGCATAACCAACCATTCGTGCAGTACATCCTGGAATCATTTTTGAGATTTGACCATAGGTGGCAACTTTTCCAGCAGGAATGCGTTTAACGATTTCAAACACCATATCTCGATAGGTAATTTTTTTATTCATCCAAAAAACTGATTTCCTTCATGATTTATTTTCGTTCAAATTGGTAATCTTTTTTAATATTCGCTTGCGAAGAATACCTGGCAATTCATTAATAGCTAATTGATAGGAATCATAGACCCATTGAAAAATGATTTCATCAGGGATATGCTCATTATCCATAAAAAAAGTATTCCAATGCGTACGATTCATGTGATATCCAGGAACGAGACCTGGATATTGTTTGCGAAGTTGTTTCGCTACTATTGGGTCACATTTTAAACTAACAAAAATTGGGTCAGATTGCCATGAGATGAAAGCAAATCCCTTCCCCAAAATCTTATAAACCATTGTATCGGTACCCGAAGGGAACTCTAATCTTGATTCTGGAAGGTTGAACAGGTACCGCTTTAATTCATCAAATTCCATTTTTTATCCTTTAATTGGTCTCCAGCATTTTTGATAACGATTTTCTTCCTGAAGGATCAGGAACAATTCTAAACCGTAATTGCGAAAAATTACATCTTGTTCAGGAATCTGTTCATTGGTAGTGAATAAGACGCCATGCAAACTCCAGATATTCTCCAGCCATTTATTTAAATCCGAAAATAATATTTTTTCCAATTCAGTGTTTCGGACTTCATCAATGACCCAATAAGAGCAAAAAAATGGATATGGTTCCAATAATCCTGTTTCTTCGGTTGTTAAGGATTGAATAGATGCGGTTTTCCGAATATAGATACAACCCAGGCAATTCGTTTTTTCCGGATTTAAAATGGTGTAAGTAAAGGCAATTTTTTGTTGATATTCCTGATAATGCCATTCCAGATCAAATAAATTTTCCTCAATTTTGAAATTATCTTCAGGCCATTCACTATTGCTCCACCGTCGCAAATATTCTTTGCAGCTCATCACAGCCTGAAAATCCAGCTCTAGATGAATGGGATGCAGGACTTCAAATAGGAATTGATTATGAATCAACTTCTCTGGAATAGTATCAAGGAGTGAAAACATATTCATTTTGTCTATTGCCATAAATTTTTCCAAACAGGAGGTAACTCAATGGTACAGGTTGCACCTGTCATTAATGTTCCAGGATGCTCAACCCAGGCAACCAGTCCGCGCTTATGCATAGCTGCTTTAACGAATTCTTTTTGAACCCCTTCCATATGGCTGTAGTTAATTTGAACAGTTTTTGCTGGGATATGACAAGGATTATTTTCACCATCATTGAAAAGAACCATGCCCCCATCAAAGAATAAGCGTGCCCCAACAGGTAATAGGCTGAAGTGTGGGATGCCTGAAATTAACAAATTTGCAGCCAGCCAATCAGGTTTGATTTTTTTAACTCCCAATATTTCTGCAATTTGGGTTAATTCCTCCTGTGATACCAATGAAATTTGTCTGCGATTGCGTATCACGCTACCGCGAGGGAATTCCGGATGCCGAGAATTCGAAAGGCTTGTGACCCCAAAATGCCTGTCACCAATTAATCCTTCATTAGTGAAAATTCCTCCATCAATTAACTTTGATACATTTTCACCTTTCGGGGTGATCAACACTGCTTCGACTTTTCCAATGATGTTAGCCATTTTTTTGATGCTCCATTTGATTAATTTGATTGTATCGAAAACAATCAACCAGGTGATCATTCACCATACCGATTGCCTGCATGAATGCATAAATAATGGTGGGGCCAACAAAATTCATACCGAGCTGTTTTAGGTCTTTGCTGATTTGTCCTGAGAGAGCTGTTTCTGCAGGTATTTCGGATAATGTTTGAAATTGATTTCGAATTGGCTTTCCGTCCACAAAACGCCAGATATACTCATCAAAACTTCCAAATTCTTCCTGAATCTTAAGAAATGCCTGAGCATTCCTGATTGAAGATTCAATTTTTCGGCGATTACGAATGATTCCTGGATTCAATAATAAGTCATTCACTCGTTCTAAATCGTACTGTGCAATTTTTTCAGGATCAAAACCATCAAATGCAGTCTGGTAAGCAAGTCTTTTGATGAGAATCGTATTCCAATTCAGCCCTGCCTGAGCACCTTCCAGGATTAAAAATTCAAACAACTTTTGATCATCATGAAGAGGAACCCCCCATTCCTGGTCATGATATATTCCTAGATATTCACCGGAAGCCCAGGGGCATCTTTTCATTTTTGTACCTACCTTTTTAAATTAAAAAAAATAAAATTCATTCTGGTGGAGCATAGATCATCGAAAGATGTTGACACTGTTTTATTTACAGGATGGTTCAACTAATTCACCGTCAACTGCAAGTTCATTCAAAATTTTTACCAGGACATTTTTGCGATTTTTAAGCATTTCTTTAAAATCCATATCATCCGTGTGGTGGATTTCAACCCGTAGTTCGGCAAGACAGCATTGGAGCAATTCTTTGAGCGTCAATTGCTCTTCTTCATCTAATGTGATTTGAAACATAATGACCTCCAATAACTTATTTATTAACAACACCTAATTCACCGTTGAGTTGATTATTGCATTGGCAGGAATGTTATCCAACAATAAAATCAGTTAATAATTTTATAAGACATTTTTTCATGAAATACAACTAAGAAGAGAAATTGTTTTACAACGACACATGCAAATACTTAATCTTCACCTGACTGATTCTAAGCTATAATTTCACTTATAAAAATCATTCAGGTCACGACATATAGTTGCCTGGATTGTTTTACAGAGGTATTTGCATGAAAATTGACACTAGAAAATACCCGTATCCCAGAAGACGTGTGGTCCGAACTGTGTTGAGAAATCTGATCAACCTGGCATTTACGATTCTGGGTGATTTTGAGATTATCGGTAAAGAGAATCTACCCAAAACAGGACCGCTTTTGGTGGTGAGCAACCACTTTAGTTTTTTGGATCCATTGGCAGTGATTAATCTGCTATCATGGAGATTGGAATTTCTGGGTGGGACCCGAACACCAAATGCACCTGCGACAGTAGAATGGCTCCGTCATTTATGGGGAATCATACCGGTTTTTCGCGGTTCTGTTTCCAGAGATACATTTATTATTTCTGAAACTGTTTTGGCTCAGAATGGAATTTTGGGAATTTTTCCGGAAGGGGGCAGCTGGGCTAATGTATTACGTCCCGCACGACCTGGCGTTGCATTTTTAGCTGCCAAGACAGGAGCTGCTGTTTTGCCGATTGGCCTGGTTGGTTTTGATACATTTTTTCCAAAAATCAGAAAATTTAAACGGCCGAAAGTAATTGCCATCATCGGCAAACCTTTTGGTCCTTACCAAATCGATGTGAAAAGCCGCACGGATCGGACAAAATTGGATGAAATAGGCCATGACATTATGGTCCATATTTCTAAGTTATTACCACCAGAAAAACATGGATATTATTCTAATGATCCTAAAATCAGGGAAGCTGCTAAGGGAACAGAAGTATATCCCTGGGAGACTGTTCAGGAAACTTAGGTCCGATTGGTAAATTAATAAATCAGATCAACTGCAATTTGAATCCAATCATTATGGCGGTTGATTCGGATTATTTTTCCAGTTATCGTGGTTGTAACTTTGGTAATTGCATGGGGGATGGATATTGAAATTTCATCATTCACTTTGAATTGATCATCATGATGGGTAGTTATGAGAATCCCTGAAGAACTAACATTAATAGCCTGAGCAAGTCTTTTAACAGGTGTGAGTATGTAAACTGGTCTTTTCCAGGTAAGCCGGATTGCGTTGCGATTATCTCCAGGAAGTAAATTGGACGTCATCTTATATCTCCAAAAACAAATAATATTACCTTTGATTATAACGAAAATATAAGAAATGATCTGAAAACTAACCGCTTAACCTGGAAATTGATTATTGATTTTGCTATACAATTAAAGTATTGGTGGTTTTCCACTAAATTATTATGCAAATTCTTATCAAATTCTTACTTTTATCAATTATTTGATGCAAAAAAATATTGGGAATTTTCCTACTATAGAAAAATTAAAGAATTGGTTGAATTCTCTTCCAATTGATCTCGAAGCATGGAATGTTGGGCAAGCAAAGTCGGTTGAACATCTTTTTACGGAAATATCGAATGGAGAGTGCTATCTTCAAACTCAACCACCGTTAAGGGTGGTTAGTGTTGTCCAGGTATTGGTCACAAATGGTGAATTGTACTTACTCGAACTTGAACAAGAATTGGATGATAAGCGAAAACGAAAACGAAACATTCCCCCAAGTGAAAAAATGAAGGCTGATGAAAACTGTTTGGATGCTGCCAGAAGATGTTTAATCGAAGAGTTAGGAGTAAACCATGACGATATATTTATCAAAACAAAAGATTGCAAAGCATCCACTAGATATAGAAAATCACGTTCATATCCTGGATTAAAAACGAAATACTGTATTTTTCGTGTACATGCCCAGGTGAAAGGGCTTTCTGATAACAACTTTTGGACGGAAGAAATAAATAACAAAGATGGTGTTGACATTGTTCGGCGTTTTTGCTGGGGTTGGAGTAATTTGAAGAAAAACAAGTTTCCGGATTAGGAATAATTTTATGAACGTACTCCCAGGTGTAAAAGCATATATCGATGCAATATCCTATAAATATAAAATTGAAACCAACGCGAATATTATAAGTTTAGATCAAGTGATTGGTATTCATTACCCTCAATTGTTATCGCAACCATGGCCAAGGTCATTTACCTATCGCCTGGAATTCTACACGGGTGACAATCCTCCTTCCCATGTTAGACATCAGATTCTGAAATATTTTCAAACCGAACCAGAAGAACATGTCATTAATGTATTCTCCGAAAAGCTAAATCAATTAATCCCTTCCTATCGTGACAATGGTTATCAACATGCCTGGACGAATATAATCATGAGTCGAAAATTGTCACCCAGTGAGAAAATAAACAGGGCTTTTGGGGTTGAAATAAAACCGATAAAGAATGTCCAGGATGTGTCTTTGGTGAATACCATTGAACCTGACTATCCCTGTAGTACCAATGGCCTGAATGATCCAGCAATATCCAATTTGATGGCATTTTATAATGGGGAAGTCTGCGCTAAAGCCCAGGTCATCATCGTCGAAGGAAAATTTGCATATATAGCAGATATTTTTACGCATCCCGATTTTCGACGCAGAGGTATCAGTACAACTTTATTGCAGGAGATGCACCAGATAGCAATTTCTGCTGGAAAAACATCATCTGTACTGATCCCTTCAAAAATGACACGAGAATTTGATCTTTTTCAGAAACTTGATTATCAAGCATTGATTGAAATGGCTCTACTGGTTCCGGATCAAAAACCAAATACCGATTGACCATTTATTCTAGGATGAGTGATGATCAAGAATGACTGATAAAAATTTCTATAAATTGCAAAATGAATGGTCTAAGATTTATTTTCGTGAAATAAACGAAGCCGATCATAAAAAAGTAGAATTTGTGGATCGTGTTACAGGCAATAAAAGTAAACGAATTTTAGAATTAGGAGCAGGGGGTGGGCAATTTGCAGTAGCAGCAGCCGCTGCACGAAGAAATCATTATGTAACCGCAGTAGAAATCCAACCAGAATTCACAAAGTATATTCAAAATCTGGCAAGAACACTGGATTCTAAGATTCTTACAATCATAAATACTGATTTCTATACTGTAGATTTTAAAGAGCCCTTTGATGTGATTTGTTATTGGGATGGATTTGGAATTGGGAGTGATTCGGATCAACAGCTATTGCTTGGAAAAGTGTCTTCCTGGCTTGCTCCTGAGGGGTCAATATTTCTGGAGGTTTATGCCCCCTGGTTTTGGGCAAATAAGGCTGCTGGTGTTCGAATTCCGATCGGAGATGCAATGCGGGAATACGGATTTGACGCAGAGAAATCTTGTATGGTGGATACGTGGTGGTTGAAAGAAAATCCCACGGTGAAAATCACACAACATTTACGCTGTTATTCCCCGGAAGATTTAGCATTATTATTATCGGATAGTAACCTGGAAATAAAAGAGATATTTCCGGGTGGTTATGTGGATTATGAGAATGGTACTTATCAACCCGAGGTTCCTTTACACCGGGCAATGTCTTACATTGCCTGGTTGGTTTACAAAGACACAATAAAGGTGGAAAACTAAGTGCAAACAATAATTTCCAAAATCGAACAAATCATTTTTGAGGTTCAAACAAAGTTTAAAGTTCCAGCAATTGCCATCGCGATCATTGGAAAGGATCAGATCGAATATGCACGTGGATTTGGTTCGATTTCAATAGAGAATAATCAGAAAATTAATGAACACACAATATTTGCACTGGCTTCAATTTCAAAATCGACTGCTTCTGCCGGATTGGCAATATTAGTGGACGAAGGAAAAATAATATGGACTGATCCAGTCAGAAAATATCTGCCTGATTTTTCGCTGTATGATCCTTTCGTTGATCGGGAAATTCAGGTGCGAGATTTATTGATTCATAATTGTGGGTTACCTGAAGTAAGTGGGGGAACTATCTGGTATGATTCTAAATTCAATCGGGCGGAGGTTGTCCACCGATTACGGTTTCTCAAACCGAGTAAAAGCTTTCGTTCTGATTATGCTTATCAAAATATCACCTACCTGGTAGCTGGTGAAGTTATTGAAGCCATCTCGGGACAAACCTGGGATGATTTTATCCGTGAGAGGATTTTTGTTCCCATGGGAATGAAAAGAACAACAACCAGGCTGGCTGATCTGGAGAAGTTGCAAAATTATGCGCTTCCCCATGCCTGGATAAACGGTAGAATCCAAACCATCCCATACCGCAATCATGAAAATGTTGGTGCTGCTGCTGCTGTGAATTCCTCAGTTTGGGATTGGGCACAATATGTTCAAATGTTTCTCAACTCAGGAGAATATAAAAGTAATGTAATTATCACTCCTGATCGAATAAAAGAAATCTGGTCACCCCAGACTTGTATTCCAATTAATCCAATCCCAACGATTTTACAAAAAATCACCTATCATTATGATGCATATGGAATGGGGTGGTTTATCCGTGATTATTGTGGATATCAAACCATCACCCACTCAGGAGGTGTGGATGGGATGCGGACGAAAATGGCAATTCTTCCTGATAAAAATATGGGATTTGTGATCTTCACTAATATTGAGCCTGGTTATCCGCTTAATGCCTTGTATTATTCCATCCTGGATCTTTTTCTGGATGTTGAACAAACAGCCTGGCCATCGATCTTTGAAACACTTCAGGTCGAGTATTTCGAAAAGAAGGCTGAATTGGTAGAGGAGAGGGCAAAAGCAAGGCAACAAAACACCACTTCAAGTCTTGGTCTGGAAAATTATTGCGGAGAATACCACGATCCGAAAACAGGAATTATTGAGGTAAGCCAGAATCATCATCAATTAAGACTGTCATTTCAACAATCTAACTGTTTTCAAGCAACTCTTACTCATTGGCATCATGATACTTTTGAGATTGAATGGGATGAGTCGTATATTCCAGCCGGGTTATTAACCTTTGAACTGGATCAAAAACATCAACCAACCGGCATAAAAATGGATCAACCGTCTTTGTTAGATGTTGATTTCTCTGAATTGGATATAAAAAAATTTAATAATTCAAATGAAATCCCATAGGAGTTGACATGGAAAATTGTATTTTTTGCAAAATCAGCAAAGGAACTGCACCAGCCAGTGTCGTTTTTGAAGACGAAATTTGTTTTGCTTTTATGGATATACAACCGGTTACACCTGGACATGTGCTTGTGGTTCCCCGCCAGCATGCGATAGGATTAGAAGATTTACCACCTCAAATCGGAGGACACCTTTTTCAGGTTGGTCAAAAAATTGCTGCTGGTCTTAAGAAGAGTGATATCCAAAGCGATGGCATTAACTTCTTTCTTGCCGATGGCGCTGTGGCATTCCAAACTGTTTTTCATGTTCATCTGCATGTGATTCCGAGATTCTCTGGCGATGGTTTTCGTCTGAGTTTTGGGCCCAGTTATCGCATTTTACCAGAACGGGAAGAATTAGATCGTTTGGCAAAATTACTTAAATCGGGATTGTAATCCAGGAGTGGTGTTATGCAGGAATTGGGGCTTTCTTTGCATTTTTTCCAAAAATCATAGGCAAAAAAGGCAATACAGCAAAATTCAGCAAAGCCATGATGACGAAGGTCATCTTGAAGCCAAATGAATCAGCAAAGAAGCCGGTTAAACCCAATCCAATTCCCTGACCAATATTGGTCACCGCCATCAGAATCGAAAACATTGTTGCTGCGATGCGTGGATCGGTGTATTCCATCGCGAGAGCAAAATAAACTGTCTGGTAAGTGCCATAACAGATGCCAAAAAGAGCTACGAGGAACCAGGCAAAGGTAAGTTGGTTTATGGTTGCCAAGGCAAGAATTGAAACAAGTGCAACGCCAATCGCAATTAAAACAGCATTACGATTGCCCAATTTATTAATCAATCCTCCACCGGTTATGCTGCCCAGAACGACCCCCACTCCCCAGACGGTAGTAAAGAAACCGGCGGTACTGAGACTGATATCAAATGTCTCCTGCAGGTAAGGATTAACAATCTGATTGACACCGATGATGATCAGAAAGAAGATAAAACCAATGATTGCCAGTGCTATTACCGGTAACTGTTTAAAAGCGGAAAATGCTGTCCAGTCAAAAGCGCGTTCCTGAATGCGTGGGGTCTCGCTAACTACCTTCAGAAAAAAGAATGGGGGTAATGTCAGAATTGCCAGACACCAAAATACAGAGCTCCAGGATACATTTTCTGCCAATAAACCCACCAGCGAGGCAGTGACGATTACACCAACAGCTCGTCCACCCACCATGAAACCCTGAATGGTTCCTTTTTCTGAGATCGGTGTGGTGTCCAGAGCCAGACCATCGGTACAGGTATCATATAATGCCATCCCCATTTGTAAAAGAAATGCAATGGCGACATATAGCCAGAAATTGGCACCCGGATCGATTAAGGGAACAAAAATCAGACATAGGATCTGAACCATCAATCCGATGACTATATAAGGTTTCCGATGTCCCAATCCAAGTAGATTGACTTTATCACTGAGCATCCCTAAAAACACTTTGATTACAAAAGGAATCAAGGCAATTGTTCCCATGATTCCAATCCGCGTCATATCAATACCAAATTCAAGTAAATAGAGAGCATTCAGAGCCGTAAAGTAACTCAAAATGGTGCCCTGGGTGAAATACAATAATCCGAACATCAGATAGCGGATAAGACGTTTTTTTTCCATGGGAGCCCTCCTGATTATTGGTCATTCGATTTGTTGAAAGAGAGTCAGAGTTCAGGTATCTATTAAATTATTCTTGATCAAGGTGTTTTAAGTGGGTATTCGCTTAGCAAATACACTTGCTAACCGAATTTTATTGAGAAGAACAGAATTTAGTTTAATGTTGATAGATTGCAAAGTCAATCGAACTGTGGGTTTAATTTATCCCTGGTAGTTGAGATGATTGAGCTTTTTAGTTGCAACTTTTTTTGTCACTTCTCGTATATATGATTGAAGGAGAAATTAACAATGTCTACTAAAAAACTTTATCGAAACCCTAACCAACAAATGATTGCTGGCGTCTGCACAGGGCTGGCTGATTATCTCGGATTGGATCTTTCAATCGTACGTTTGATCTTTGTCTTGTTATTCTTTTTTGGCGGTCACGGAATTTTGCTCTATGTAATTTTATGGATCATGGTTCCGGTTCAACCACCTTATATTGAAGGTGAGTTTAAAGATATCCAAAAATAGCGAATTTCCTTATCCTCCTTTTTTCTAAGCACAGTTTATGATCTAGACTGTGCTTTTTTTCATCGCAGTCAGGGTGTTTTTAGCGAAAACACACGCCAACTCCTATTTATTGAGATGATACCTTTTTTTATTCTGAAAGCTGATCAGGATTTTTTGCATAACCACCTTTGCTTGCGGTTCAAATATCCAGAATAATTGAACTACCCGCCAAAATGCAACAGCTGCCATACCATGAGCCAGGACAGCAAAAAAGGGAGGTGTTTCAAATGTATAGTACGTCCAACAATAGCGTGTGGTTCCCCATAACTCTAAAAAATAACCCAAACCGCTGCCAGCGATAAATGTAAACAACATGGCACGCTGGTTCACGGGTGTAAAAATCAGAAAGGCACATAATAATAACGCCATGATGGTTAGAGATTTGTCCAGGGTTGGCCAGATGAAATACAGCAGATAAGCATAAAACCCGATAAATACAAACCAGTAACTGATTTGGATCAAATACAGGGGAAGATTGGGCATTTTAATATTCATCAAGCGAAATATGCGGTCGATGGTTAGGCTGGCAATCGGCCAGGCAGGAATGATCCACAGTGGAGGGCGTTCAAAGGTGTAATAAAACCATAATTCTGTTTGTGTTCCCCAACTTTCAATCACTAATCCCCCAAAAAGGCCAACTATGATAATTGGCAGATCTTTCTAAATGTCGGCTTTTGCCATGATTAATAATGACATTACCAGAAAGATAGATAATAAAAGCCAATCGAATTGAACCCAAAAAGGAAGATCAGGATTATAAGTAGAAACATATTCCTCGACGAGAGGCCACCAGACATAACCAATTACAAATAACAATAAGACAAAGGAACTCATCAGCAAATAGCTGGTTCGATTCCACCCGAGGAGTTGCGGGATAGTCTTATATAGTTTTGATGAATTATCCTGCATCTACTTATTTTACTGGAAAAGTTTTGTTTAAGATTGATAAAAAATTGAAAAGTAATATTAATGAATCTTTGGGAATCTCATATATAATGAATTTATGGATGAGGATTCTGGTATTTCTTTGGGTGAGACGTATCAATCAATCCAGCCATTCTTTGATTTGACCTCTGATAAAGTTGTCATAATGGGAGAAGATGGTACGATAGAATTTGGCAATCAGGCGATATCACAGTTTCTAAGATTGGATCAGGCAAGCTTGTCTGATTTGGATTTCAAAAAGTGGTTTCCTGATTGGCCTGAAGTGCAAAATGATTTACTCAAAACGAATGGTAAGTCTCGAATTGTTTATCTGAAAAATCCTGAAAAAAATCAACATCAAAGTTTTCGTTTGAGTTTTTCCCTGCATAAAGATGATCAATGGTTATTAACATTTTCTGATCCGTGGACCTCTCAGAAGACTTCAAAAAACATCCCTGAACTCATCCTAAACCATGTTGAGAATCCAATAATATATATAGATCCGGATTATCGCATTAGAGCATTTAATAATGCTGCTAATTTGTTATTTATTCAAATGGCGCAGGAACCAATTGTTTCAGGGGCTTCATTGCTTGAATATATCCAGAATCAGGAAGATTGGGAAATCTTTGAATTCCACATCAAAATTGGGTTTTCAGGAAAAAAGACCTACTTTAATTTGAATAATCCGGAAGGAAATACAAATAAATTTCCACGAGAGTATCAGGTAATACCGGTTCGAGATTTTCAGGAAGATATTTTAGGTGTTCTGATTCTTGGCAAAAATCTTACCAAAGACAATCCTCTCAATACTCCACAAAAAAATAATGATGATTTCTTCACAAAAATATTTCAATCCATTAATGATCCTGCATTATTATGGAAAAAGACTTTAGATGGTGTAATTATTCTTGAACATTATAATGTAGCAGCAGAGATCGTGTCTAATGGCGTGATCAAAGAAAAAATTGGTATGGATATCAATGATTATTTCAAAGGCCACCCTGAAATCGTTCAGCGATTTTTTGAATGTTTTGAAACGGGGATAAACAAACGGATAGAGACTCATTATCGAATGACGACAGACAGTGAAGAGATATGGCTTTTGGCAGATTACATAAAAATATCAGATGAATATCTTCTGAATATTAACATTGATATTAATGATCAGAAATTAACCGAATTGGCTTTGCATGAAAAACAACGCCAACTGTCAACATTGTTTGAAAATTTACCAGGCATGGCGTATCGTTGTAAAAATGATCCTGATTGGACAATGGAGTTTATCAGCGCAGGTGTAGAAAAATTAACTGGATATCCCCATGATGATTTAATTAACAACCGAAAAATATCGTATGCAAATCTGATTCATCCAGATGATCGTCAAAAAGTATATGGTGTGATTAAAAATTCTCTGAATCAAAAAAAGAATTTTGAAATTACCTACCGGATAATTACCAATGAGAATCAAGAAAAATGGGTTTGGGAAAAGGGGCAGGGAATTTTTGATGAAAATGGAGATTTGATTGTTATCGAAGGATTTATTTCAGATGTAACAGAGCATATTCATACAGAACGGGCTGCGGAAAAAGCAATGGGGCAGGCGCAAGCTCTTAAACAAGCGCTGGAAGAATTATCTTCTCAACTGGAATTATCTCAGGTATTACGCAGAATTCTTGTTTCCCTAAAAACAGTATTGGACTTTGATAGTGCGACTTTATTCTTAAAAGAAAAAGATCGATTTAAGGTTGTGGCTGCGCGTGGATTTGAAAATACTTCCCGATTAATTAACAAGACTTTTCCAGCAACGGATTTGCTCTTGCGAGAAATTCAAGCATTGAAGTCACCGATTATTTTGGATGACGCACGCAGTGATCCCCGTTTTGAAAAATGGGAAGGTGCTGAAAATGTCAGAGGTTGGATGGGGGTTCCATTGTATCGCCATGATGAATTCATAGGTTTGATGACAATCGATAATAACAAAGCGGCAGCATATACACAGGAGGATGCAAGCCTTGCATTGAGTTTTGCGAATAGTGCAGCAATCGCGATTGAGAATGCCAGGTTGTTTGAGCAAACCCAACAAATGGCGTTGACCGACACATTAACCGGGATTTATAACCGCAGATATTTTTATGAACTTGCGTTGAAAGAATTCTCACGCAGCAAACGATATCAGGATCCATTATCGATCATTATGATTGATATTGACCATTTCAAAAATGTGAATGACCGCTATGGGCATCTGGCGGGAGATCAGGTATTGATGCAATTTGTTCAGAGAATCCAAAATGAGTTGCGTGCCCCCGATATTTTGGCTCGTTTTGGTGGAGAAGAATTCATTATTTTATTACCAGAGACAAACCTGGGCGATGCAACACAGGTGGCTGAGAGGTTGCGGGAAGTCACTTCTCAATATCCATTCCTGTTGGTTACAGCCCAAACTTTTATCACAATCAGCCTCGGCGTTTCCTGTTTCAAATTTACGACGATTTCATTGGATCAGTTAATTGACGAAAGTGATAAGGCAATGTATGAAGCCAAACAATTTGGGCGAAATCGGGTAAGAAGCTGGCAACAAAAATAATTACTGTTTCAGTGTAAAATTTATTATGGAAAGAATTGCAGCTTTCATTAAGAATTTAAAATCACCCGTACGGAAAATTCACTTTGAGCAGCGTAGAGTGATTATTACAGAAATTACAGAATCATCTTCTCCGGGTTTTGATTATTTTTTATTGGTAATTTTATCCTCCAGTATTGCTACATTGGGGTTGATAACCAATTCTCCAGCAGTCATTATCGGAGCTATGTTGATAGCACCTCTGATGTCACCGATTATCGGGATTGGTCTGGCATCCATCATTGGGCGGAGAACTTTGTTAAAATCAGCGGTTTCTGCGTTATTGCGTGGAGCTTTACTGGCAATAGGTTTATCAGCCTTATTTACATTTGTGAACACTTATTTACCTTTTGTGTCTTTTCATGAATTGCCTGAGGAAATTTTGGTCAGGACGCATCCCAGCCCAATCGACTTAATGATCGCTTTGGCGGGAGGTCTGGCAGCCGCATATTCGTTAACGGAAGTCCGACTCTCTGCTGCCCTGCCTGGAGTGGCAATCGCAACAGCCTTAATGCCACCGCTTTGCACAGTTGGTATCGGAATTGCATTGCAAAGAGGGGATGTGGCGGGAGGAGCGGTACTTTTATTTATTACCAATGCGGTCACGATCGCGTTTGCTGCAGCGTTGATCTTTTTCCTGAGAGGATTTAACCCGTTCCCCCTGGAAAATAACCGCAAGTTACCACCCAGTTTGACGCTTTCTGCCTTTTTGATCATCCTCTTGATGTTCCCACTCACATTTTTTAGTATTCAGTTTGTGCAGCAAGCATCAGAATATCGTACGATCAGTCAAATTCTGAATGAAGAAGTTAACAAGATTAATAATGCTGAATTGGTGGATTTTTCGACCAATCAGGAATCAGAAACAACAAACATTGAAATGACAATTCGTACCAACAACCCTCTACGGTATGAACAGGTGATTGCCTTACAAGAATCTATCGTTAAAGCACTCAACCGGTCTGTTTCTTTGCGGGTAAATCAGATTTTTGCGGAGCGACTGGACCCGCTAATCCCGCCAACCGCTACTTCATCACCCACATCAATGTCAACCTCCACCCCAGGACCATCACCTACAACAACATACACGGCAACTACTACAGCCACATATACCGCAACATCATCACCAACTTTTCTACCGACATCTACTGTAACCCCCACTTCCACTCCAGCACGGGCTCGGGTTTTTACATCCAGTGTTCCTTTGATGCGAATGTATCAATCACCTGGAGGTCCTGTCATTGGAACATTAAAGGCGAATCAAATACTGATCGTATTGCCAGATGAAGTAGTATTCGAAAATATTATATGGGTGAAAGTGATTGACGAGGAAGGGCGTGAAGGTTGGGTGCCTAAGATTTATGTCTTTGAATTGACTTCCACACCTGTTCCATCTTCCACTTTTACACCTAATAATACTTTATCTCCGACCCCATAATAAGCACCTATTGTGATTTAAAGTAACATATCTTTATTTGAAGTTATGGATCAAACGATTGAATGATGCCTGTAACCAAACCTTAGATGATGATTTGGTTAGGAGGTTTTTTTTTGTTATATTGTGGACACAATTAACGTTTGAGGGATGAACAATATGAAAAAAACCATCTTAATTACTGGTGCAACGGATGGTATTGGAAAACAAACAGCAAAAAAACTTGCGGTTGAGGGGCATTTTATTATTGTACATGGCCGCACAGAAGAAAAATGTGAAAGAACTATTCAAGAAATAAAAACCGTTGTGCCTGATTCAAAATTGGATTATGTCAACGCTGATTTTACGTCACTTGCGAATGTGAAAAGAATGTCAGAAATTGTTCTTCAAAAATATAACCATCTTGATGTTTTGATTAATAATGCCGGCGTTTATCAATCACAGATGGAAATTACTCCGGATGGTTTTGAGACAAATCTGGCAATCAACTATCTGGCGGTTTATGTATTAACCAAAGGACTCCAAAACTTATTGGTAAAGAGCAATCCATCCAGAATAGTTAATGTTTCATCCATTGCTCATAAACGCGGAAGAATCGACCTTGAGCAACTTATAAAATTCCAGGATCAAAATTTTGACGGTTATAAAGCGTATGCAGATTCAAAATTGATGTTGATTTATTTAACGTATTATCTGGCTGATGAACTAAACGGAAATGGTGTAACGGTGAATGTTCTCCATCCTGGTGTCATTACAACAAAAATGTTGTTGAACGGTTTCAATATGACAGGCGAAGATGTCACAGTTGGCGCAGAGACATCTGTTTTTCTGGCAACTTCTCCAGAGGTTGAGGAAATTACCGGGAAGTATTTTGATAAGAAAGTCCCTGTACCGTCTTCGCGCCTTTCCTATGATCTTTTGGTCAAAGAACAGGTAATAAAATGGACGAAAAAAGTTCTAAAAAAGGGTGGATGGGTTCAGGAATAGATACTAAATATTGTTTGACCTTTGGTTAATTTCCTCATATTCAAAATTCCAATTGAAATTTTTTAGTAAAGTTTTTGGTTGTGTTGCAATCTATAGCTTACACCAGGAGACTGAATCACAATGATTGGCTTTGTATGCCCATCAATTAGCCCGAGTCACCGAAACCGATCTTAATTAAGATCACCATATAATTCCTGATACACTTTCAGGTTGACTGAAGCGATATAGGGCAGATTTCGTCCTTTTTCGTCCAAATCCAGCCCATATCCAACCACAAAATAATCAGGGATGGCAAATCCGAGATAATCAATTTCGATATCAATTTTATGGCGCTCTACTTTATCCAGTAAAGCACAGGTTTTCAGACTGTTTGGTTTGCGGTCCTGTAAAAGTTTCCGGACAGTGTGAATGGTATAACCCGTGTCGACAATATCATCCACTAAAATGACATCCCAGCCATGAATGTTTGACTTATGATCAGAATCTATTCGTACGAATCCACTGGATGATGTTCCGGAATAGGAAGAAACTGACATAAAATCAATGGTGAGAGGGCGTTGTACTTGACGCATCAGGTCAGTGATAAACATCACACTGCCGCGTAATAATCCCATTAACAATATTTTTTCCGAATTTTTATATTCCTCAGAAATTTGTTCACCGAGGGTTCGTACACGTTCCCGTATTTCTTCTTCAGAAATAATAATTTGGTCGATGAACGGGTAAGGATACTTTGGGGCTGGTATCATCATTTACTTCCTTATTTTTAAATTTTTGCGATCTCTCCATTGTGTTTTAGAAAACAAATTATATAACAGATTCAGACCAATGTTATTGGAATTCATAGTTTTTTTTCATCTTAGCTTTCTGGTTTTTTTTGTGTTGCCACCACAAACACTTGCCAATTCCGATGCTTGAGCCAAAACAATTTATATACCTAAAGATTGGTGATGGTTGTTATGATGGTAGACTAATAATGATGGATTTATTACAATTAATATAGAAAAATAAGATTCGCGTTTAATTCCTGAAAGAATTGAGTTACTAATGAAGAATGATTTTTTCCGTTCGTTATTTGAACTACTCCAACAAAATCAGCCCGTTCTACTGGCAACCATCATTTCACAGCATGGATCGTCACCAAGAGGAACAGGTGCGAGAATGGCATTGACAGCCAATCGGCAGCAAATTGGAACGATTGGTGGGGGAAGATTGGAGGCGATTCTGCAGGATCGTTTTAAAGAGTTTATAACCTCACGATCTTCAACCATTCTTGATTTTACTTTGAGCGAATCGGAGGTGGCCAACCTGGATATGATTTGTGGTGGTTCTATTTCCGTGTTGGTTGATCCGCTCTTGCCAGATGACCCATCAATAACCGCTCTTTATGAGAAAATTAATCAGGTGGTTAGCGCTCAACGACGAGGCTGGTTGTTTTCATTATTACCAGAAAATGATGCTGATCAAGCACCACAAAAATGTTTTGTTTCGACTGAAGGTGAGATTATTGGAACCTGGTTACCGGTTATTAAGATGGTTGATCGAAATCCGGGAATGATAACTTTCAATGAAATTGATATTCGAGTTGAAAATTTAGATCTCAAATTCCCCAAAGTTTTTTCCTGTGATCAGTTTCGTGTTTTTCTGGAACCGATTGGGCAACACAGCACAGTCTATATCATTGGTGCCGGACATATTGCCCAAAAGCTTGCACCCCTGACCACGATGGTTGGATTCCGTACCTGTGTTCTGGATGATCGCCCGGATTATATTTCCAACGAGCGTTTTCCTGGAATGAATCATTTATTCCTTTTGGAAAATTTTGAGCATGTTTTTCAGAATTTAAAAATTGACCCGGGTACATTTGTTGTGATTGTCACCCGGGGACATCAATTCGATAAATCCGTTCTGGAACAGGCATTGCAGACCAATGCTGGGTATATAGGTATGATTGGCAGCCGCCGAAAGATCAAATCGACATTCGAAGCGCTATTGAAAGAAGGAATAACCGAAGAACAATTACAAACGGTTCATTCTCCGATTGGACTGAATATAGGTGCTGAGACACCGGAAGAGATCGCTGTCAGTATTGTTGCGGAGTTAATTCAAATCCGCGCAAATAACGGATAGTAGATTCACTTTAGTTGATTAACTTAATTGTAAGATCAAGTTTCTGTATTTGCTGGTAGAAGCAAGCCATAAGCAAGATTGATCACTGGATGGTCAACAATTCCTTCCCACATAATGCTTGGCTTCTCCTCAATTAATCGAAACCCTAATTTTTCATAAAGTTGACAGGCTGCGATATTTTCACTGGATGTTCCCAAATGGACCCCAGGCACTCTCAAGTAAGTCAACTGGTCCAGATACACTTTCATCAATCGGACGCCAATTCCGAATCCACGCCATTTTTTATCAACATTGATATGTAAATGGGCAGGGTACTGTTCCAGATCCACGGTTGGATATAAATGTTGTCTTTTGGATCGCCACATTCTTTTCAGGTACTTTCTGGCTTTTGGTCCCACTTTGTAATATCCACGGATCAAACGGAATAGTACTTTTGGGTTGATCTTTTTATTGACGATCTGGTCTTTCTTTAAGGTATCAACACAACCCGTCAGAAATCCAACCACCTCATCATTGGCTGTAGCGACCCAGCTATGTTCTGGTTCATAATCAGTGTAGTAGGCGTAGAACGCATCCAGAAAGATACGACGGTCTTCCATGTAAATCTCAATCGGTTGACCAAAAAATGCTGTATCTGCTGCAATTGTAAATAATCCTTCGCGATCACCCTGATGGTATGGACGGATGGATAAAACATTGGTCTGACCAATCCATCTCACTGCCTACCTCCAGGAAAGCTGACAAATCGGTGGTACATCACAATACTACCTGCAACCGCTACATTGTAAGAAGCATCGCGAAGAGCTTCGATGTTAATAAGTTGGTCACATTGTTTTTGAACATAATCCGGCAATCCATTAGCTTCAGACCCCAGGATATAAAGTGCCTGGGCAGGATGTTGAAAGTTGGCAAGTGGTTCTCCTCCCATCTCAATGCCAATCAACCTTGTACCGACTGGTCGATGTTGCAGAAAATCCTCCCAATTTAGATAATTTCGAAAGGGGATTTCCAATCGTGTTTTGGCAGTATCACTGGCTTGGGTTCTCCGCCATTTACCAATTACAAAAATCCCTGCAGCTCCTAGCTGATAAGCAGATCGCCAGAGCGTACCAATATTCTCGTTGTGTATGGGCGCATAAATTCCGATTTCAAAGAAAGGCAAGTTTCACCTGATTTTTCAGATTGATTTATTTTTGTTGCGAATTGTTTTGTTGCCAGGGAGTCAATTGGTCAGGAATTTTTTCGGCACCATCCCGGAAGGCTTCCTCCTGCCCTCGGCGAATCTCCTGCCAGAATGCTAGGGCTGCCTTGTGTTTGTCCTCCTCAAACCGTGTCAGCCATTCTTTAAGTTCCGGATGGTTTACTTCTTGTAATTCCCAATAAGAAAGGAACCCACTGACCAGATCAATCACTCTTTCACTGTTCCATGGAAGGCTTTTCATTTCTTCCCGCTCAAAAATCTCTTTTGCCAGTTGGAATTGGTGGGCTTTATAGTCCACATCCAGATCATAATGGGCACAAAGAATCTCGTCTGTTATTGTTTCTGCCCATTTTCGATGAAAGCGGCAAATGCCACTGTTGTCATTAAACAGTTCATACACCATTCTTTCCACATTCTTTCTACCAAGCTCATAAGGGGGGAGAAATTCATTATTATAGAACACATAATATTTTCCCATCACCGGCATTGGACTTAACATGCCAGGGGTCCAGTATTGATTAGGTACCATGTGTCCACTTTCACCATGCCGGATGAAGACTGCCCGATCGGTTGTATTGACTTTGTATTTTTTATCAAGGTTGCGCGCTGCGGAACGAATTCCCTGACGAAAAACCTGACAGCGTTCATCGAACAATAGTGCGTCAATTAACGCATTGGCATAGTTGGCATTCTTGAGGCTGTCACTGACCAGATCGAATTGATCTTTATTCGTGGCAAAGTCAAATGCCATTTCACTCACCGGTGGAAACCCAAAATCGTGTGCTGGAATCAATCCCTCATGCAATATTTCCATCATCCATGCCACGGTGCCACCCAGTTGAATGGCATCAAACCCCATTGCATCTGCATGATCATTCAGGATTTCTGCAGCACGTTGGTCAAAAACGCCAACTTGTGGTCCCAAGGCATGATACGGCTCATAATCCTTCTTATACTGATCACGCATTTTCTTGCATACAACCGCGCATGGCTCACCGCAGTGTTGGAAGCTTTTGGTCACAATCGTCTCTTCGTTAAACTGTTTCAAATAATGTTTTAGAATAAAGTTTTCATGTTGTTCAATGCGCTCATCTGTCGTTTTATATATGGATTGGTAATTAAAGCTCATGATACGGTCATCCAATGTGCGCATGTTCACGCCAAATGTTCCGCCGGTTTCAAACTCCGGGAAGTAGCGATATTTTTGGGTGACAGCCAGATCGGTTTGAATGGTCTTTTTGCCAAAATGTTCCATGAAATATTGGTCAATTTCTGCTGAATCTCGCAGGTCAGGGTCATCCCATTCCCCGCCAAACACACACCCAACCACATTATGGTATTGAAACAATCGCGAACCTAATCCACCTCTGCCTGCCCAGTCAATCACATGCGTCAGCGCACCTTTGCGAATGGGGTTGGACCCAATGATGCCTTCACGGGTGTATTTGGAAGCGGGTCCGATCGTAAACATCCGAAAACGGTTTTCCGGAAATTCATGGGCATAACGATCAAATAATGCCTGCTGCAATGCATAAAAACCATATAACGGCACACCATCTTGCGAAGCATAACGGGTCCAGATCGACTCGACATTGATTTTCTCCAGGCGAACAGAGATTTCACCCTGTTGATGGTTCATGATGACAACTGTTGGTTCTTCACAGCGGCCTCGTAATGCCACATAATTAACGCCTAAATTATGAAATGAATAAGCTGCACCACCCATACTTGAAATATAGAAGCCATCCCACTGCGGACTCCAACTGGCAAACACCAGCCTTCGAGAACCAGGTATGGAACTACCTGCCAACAATCCTTCGCCAAATGTAAAACTATCCGGATAGGCATTGTAACGATACCAGCCATAATCAACCGGTCCCAATACCCTGGGATCATCAATGGGACGCAGATACCAATTGCCATTATTCAAATGCACAGTTAATTCTCTTTGTAAAACAGGATAACCCATAGTCACCTCTACTTCTTTAATATTATTTTACTTGTTTTTGATTTTTTATCCGAGATGATTATCACTAATCCAGGGGAGTAATCCTCACCTGTCTTTGTTTTCATTCACCTGGTCTATAATTAATAATGTCAAAGGGAATTGAAAACCTCAATGGAATCCGATAACGAACAAATTTTAATCCTAATAGAAAAAGCTTTTATTCTGCGAAAGGAGTTACTCGATCATACCAGTAATCTTTCTCTTCGTTTATTTAATGGCTTTTTAGAGGGTAATCCACGTTGGGTGATTGAATTGTTTGCAAAAACTTTGGTGATTAATGATCACAATCAAACAACAGGGGCTGTGGATCCAGTTGTTGACGAAATTTGTGATCTCTATTTGCGATGGATGCCCTGGCTGAAGGCAGTTTTGTATAAAAACAGAAGCGCTCACCACACAGATGCCAATCGTGGAAAAATAATTTATGGTGATCAACTAAGCCAGGAAATCTCTGAAATGGGTGTGAGGTACGCACTGAATTTGACCATCAACCAGGATTCCAGCTTTTACCTGGACACCCGAAACCTGCGTGGCTGGTTGATAGAAAATATGGAAACCAGGACTGTTTTAAACACCTTTGCCTATACAGGCAGTCTGGGAGTGGCAGCGCTGGCAGGTGAAGCCGAGTTGCTCATTCAAACTGATCTTAATAAACGCTTTTTGGAGTTGGCAAAAAATTCGAGTGAATTAAATGGTTTTTCACAAAAAAGAAGCAAATATTTGATCGGAGATTTTTATAAGATAGTTGCCATGTTGAAACGCGAACAAGCGCTCTTTGATTGTGTAATTCTGGATCCTCCATTTTTCTCCACTACTGATGCAGGTCGCGTTGACCTGGTCAATCAAAGTACGCGTTTGATCAATAAAGTCAAACCCTTAATTGCTCATCAGGGATGGTTGGTGCTTGTAAACAATGCGCTGTTTTTGAGTGGACAGGATTTCCTGGAAATGCTGGAAGGATTATGCTCTGATCGATACATGGAAATTGACACGATTATTCCAGTTCCTCAGGATGTGACCGGATTTCCTGAGACAATTGTCATGCAACCGCCAGTGTCTCCTGCTCCTTTCAATCACTCTACTAAAATTGTAATTCTTCGGATTAGACGAAAAGACGAGCGAGTAGTTCACTGATTAGAGATTATTAATCCATCTTAAATAATGGGATGACCGGATTTCCAATTACTACAGCACCTTATCTTTAATAAAATTACGAGAAAGAGAAACTGATGGATATCAAAGACAAACGGATTGTGGTTACAGGAGCAGCTTCCGGTATCGGAAAAGAGATAGTGAGCTTGCTGATTGACATTGAATGCAGTCTCCTGATTGTTGATCGTGATCGTGAAACATTATCCCACCTCCTGGATAACTTGTCCGCGAATAAAGCGAATATTAATTCATTTATCTGTGATGTGGGTGAACAGGATCAACTTGATGGTTTATTTGATTATGCAATAAAGATAATCGGTGGAATTGATATCTTTATCGCAAATGCAGGCTTTGCTTATTATGAACAGCTAATTCAGGCTGATTGGGAGCGGATTGATCAAATCTTTAAAGTTAATGTTTATTCTCCAGTCTATACTTCAATCAGAATGAGAAAGTTGCACCCGGATACACCTTATAAAGTAGTTGTGACTGCTTCCTCTATTGGAAAATTGGGCTTACCAGGTTATGCCCTCTATGCAGGTTCGAAATCTGCTATCGATCGTTTTGCTGAGGCGTATCGCTTTGAATTGGCGGATCCTTCTTCGTTGACATTGGTTTATCCAATTGCGACCAGAACCAAATTTTTTCAACAAGCATCTAAAAACCAGGCACCCACACCCTGGCCATCCCAAACACCTCAGCAGGTTGCCCTTGCTATTCTCAAAGGGATTAATAAAGACAGCAAATCAATTTACCCATCCGGACTATATCGAATCTTTCTATTGTTAGGGCGAATATTTCCCTTTTTGTACCGGCTGGAACAACAGATAGAACTTCAACGTTTCAAACGATGGATCAGTGAAAATGCAACGGAAAAATCAGTTTAAGTTCATTCGATACAAATTGGTGTCAATCAATTGAAACCCTAATTTCTGATAAAGTTGATTGGCAGCTGCTCTCGCAGGCCTGGATGTCAGGCTGACAGCTTTCGCTCCACTTTGTTGTGCAAATTCGATGGCTGCTTTGGTTAATTGTTCAGCGACCCCACCGCGGCGGGCATTTTGATCGACGACAACATCTTCTATCCAGGCGTGAATTCCGGTTGTCGTTCGGTAAATCACCAGACTCAGCATGCCAACAATACTACAATCTGCATTTTTGGCTATCCATAAACTGCTCGCCTGTGAATTGACAATCTCGATGATAGCAGCTTCATCGGGGATTGGGCTGGATTCTGTCAGTTGTGGAAAAAGCTTCTTAATGGCTTGCATTAACGGCAAGTCGACCATTTTTACCTGCTCAACACTGATCATTTTCTACCCCTTTCCTTTGTTATTAGAAGAATTGTATTCGTTATTACCCAAATGTTAGCTGATATTCTTGACTTCTACTGGTTTGGGAATATGGTTGACCCGATAATGATGACTATATCCTTCGATTGTGAAAATGATCAATGCAATCCAGACCATACTGAAACCGATCAATCGTCCAGGGGTTAATGGTTCATCATAAATGAAAACCCCAATTAAGAATTGGATGGTTGGAGCAATATATTGAAGAATTCCAATGGTTGTCAGAGGCACTAATTGTGCACCGGATGCGAAGAGGATCAAGGGTATGGCGGTAATGATACCGGACAATGCCAGTAAAAATGTGGTTGTTGTGCTTGCATGACCAAACGCGGCAGACCCATTTACTTCCACAATGATTAAGAATAATACGGCGGGTAATAAAACAGCACCAGTCTCGATAGTCAGACCATGGATCGAAGGCAAAGGGGCAATTTTCTTAATCAATCCATAAGTTCCAAAGGTGAACGCGAGTACCAGTGCAATCCAGGGCAGTGATCCATGCTCAATTGCCAGATAAACAACGCCAATCGCAGCTAATGCAACCGGCAGCCACTGCAAGCCTCGTAATTTTTCCTTTAGAAAGACAACCCCTAAAATTACACTGACCAATGGATTAATAAAGTAACCCAGGCTGGTTTCAACTACAAATCCAGCATTCACGCCCCATACATAAGTCAACCAATTAATGGCCAATAACACACCAGCAATGGCATAGGTCAAAATGATCTTCTTTGTGAATGATCTAATTATCTGGTGGAATTCTTTCCTGAGCACAACCAATATTGACAGGAATATGAATGACCATGTGACCCGATGCGCCATAATTTGAAGAGCAGGTGCTTCATGCAGGAATTTAAAATAGATGGGAAAAAACCCCCACAATGCGTAAGCTACAAATACATAAATTAGACCTTTTTTCATTGCTGCATCGCTTTCTGACCATCCATTGGACGCAATCATATCAGAGAAAATAAATTTTTGTATCATAAATTTTTATTAAAATTCAATTAATACCTCATTTTGTATCATCAAAATAAAACAGGGTAAGCGGTTGAAATGGCGGTGATGCCTGTCAAAATACCCTGACAGCAGAGATGAAAAGAAATCTTATTATCATATTTTTTGATAGTATAATCACCAAGTTGTCATGGATGGGTTGAAGGAAAAATATGAAATCATTAGCTTTTGTGTTTAAGTTTGTACGTCGATATACCGTTCCTTTGGTATTGACAATTATCAGTATGATTTTGTTGGTGGCAGCACAACTAGTGATTCCATGGATCATCCGCTCACTGATTAATACGGTCACAAGTGACAATCTTACCCTAGAAAGTTTCAACACCATCACTCAACTGGCATTAATTGCCCTGTTTGTCTATCTGTTAAAAGCCGGTCTCCAATTCGTCCGTTCCTATATGGCGCACATCGCCGGGTGGGGAGTCGTGGCTGATTTAAGAAAACAGGTCTATAACCATCTCCAAAGACTAAACCTGAGATTTTATGAGGACAAACAAACTGGTCAAATGATGTCGCGTGTTGTGAACGACACTGACCTGTTTGAACAGTTGATTGCTCATGCTATTCCTGAATTAATCGTAAACATCTTGACTTTTGCGGGAGTAGGCGCGGTTTTATTCAGTTTAAATTGGAAATTAACACTATTTTCAATGCTGCCCATCCCGCTTGTGATTTTTTCGTTGCGCTTGTATGCAAAAAGGGTACGACCAGCCTTTGTTTTCCGTCAAAAAGAACTGGGTGAACTGAATGCGATTCTGAATGATAATATTTCCGGTATCCGCGAGATTAAAGCTTTTACACAAGAATCGGTTGCTTTGGAAAAAGTTGGTTCTCGGGTTGAGCATTATCGCAAGTCCTTACTGAATGCGCTTAAATTAATGGCTACCTTTCATCCATTTGTTGAGTTTACATCATCTTTGGGTATCCTCGTGGTAATCTATTTCGGTGGTCGCTTAGTGGTACAGGGGGGACTGCCAATCGCAGATTTGGTAGCTTTCTTCCTATATTTGGATTTGTTTTACCAGCCGGTACGGAATCTCAGCGTTGCCTGGGAATCAGTTCAAACAGCTCTGGCAGCCTCCGATCGGGTGACCGAATTATTACAGGAACAACCAGAACCTGATCATCTGCCTGGAAATATTCATCTCGAAGAAAAAGTCCAGGGATATATCACCTTTGAAAATGTTTCCTTCCGTTACAGTGAAGGTGATAATGTTCTAGAGGATATCAACCTGAAAATCCCTTCTAAAAGTGTAGTGGCATTGGTAGGTCCCACTGGTGTTGGCAAATCGACCATGGTCAGCCTGATTCCACGTTTTTATGATGTAACCGAAGGGAAGATTACCCTCGATGGTCATGATGTTCGTAAATTGGGATTGGAAAGTCTTCGTAAACAAATCAGCATCGTATTACAGGATGTGTTTCTTTTCCATGGCACTGTCCGAGAAAATTTGCTGTTCGGTAAGCCGGATGCCAGTGAAATTGAAATGATTGATGCGGCTGTCACAGCCAACGCACATGATTTCATACAACTATTACCGAATGGCTATGATACGCTGATCGGTGAGCGAGGCATTAAACTTTCCGGTGGTCAGAAACAACGTGTCTCGATTGCAAGAGCAATCCTGAAAGATGCTCCGATCCTGATTCTGGATGAGGCTACCTCATCTGTGGATACCGAAACAGAATTATTAATTCAACAAGCACTCGAACGCTTGATGGTTGGGAGAACAGTAATTTTAATCGCTCATCGCTTATCCACAATTCGTAATGCTGATCAAATCGTTGTATTGGAAGGAAAACGGATTGTTGAAATGGGAGATCATGAATCGCTGCTCGCCCAAAAAGGCCTATACCAGCGACTGGTCAACGTTCAGCAAATGCTACAACCTATCTCTTGAACGAATAGATTGGTTTAAAATTGTTTCATCAGGTCAGAAATGACCAAATCCAACGAAATTGGATTTTTTTAATACTTCTTGACGAGTTTTCAATAATTCTGTCAATAAATTCCTTTGTCAAGGCTAAGTTAAAATGTCCTAAATCTGGCTAAATAGAAATGTCCTAATGATCAGGAACAAGGATAGGATTACCATTCAGTTTTTTTCCATAAGTTAGCCATGGATGATTACTTGAAGGTGAA
>Ga0209347_1000919_pt1 | contig 58986 bp, 46 predicted proteins | sample AutmiccommuBRH23_FD_187382 | JGI IMG/M metagenome (GOLD analysis project Ga0209347, IMG submission 187382) | Deep subsurface microbial communities from Mt. Terri, Switzerland - Autotrophic microbial communities BRH/23 (SPAdes) (version 2) | ecosystem: Environmental > Aquatic > Deep subsurface >... | reverse complement strand
GTCGTCGACGCCGTGGCCGAGGCCGACGCGCTGGTCGTCGTCTCCCCGACCTTCTCCGCCTCCATCAGCGGGTTGGTGAAGAGCTTCTTCGACATCCTGGAACCGGACACGCTCGCCGGCACGCCCGTGCTGCTGGCCGCGACCGGCGGCACCGAGCGGCACTCGCTGATGCTGGAGTTCGCGATGCGGCCGCTGTTCAGCTACCTCGGCGCCGAGCCGGTGCGCACGGCGATCTTCGCCGCGACCGCCGACTTCGGAGCGGGGTCCGCTGCCTTGCGAACGCGCGTGGCGAGGGGTTCGGCGGAACTCGCCGACGCCGTCGCGGGCGCCGGGCGTCGATCCTCACGGGAGATCGCGGGGTTCGTCGACTTCCAGCAGCTGCTCGCCGGCTGAGTCAGCCCTGCGGCTGGGCGAGCGCCTCCGCCATCGATTCGGGCCCCCAGGTCAGGATCTGGGCCGACGGGATGGCCATGAGCATGACCGCGTTGCCGTTGCCGACCCACACCGTGGTGTCCGGCGACGGCGTCGCGAAGACCTCGTAACCGGACTCCTCCGCGCTGGCGCGCACGGCCTCCAGCACCGCGGCCGGATCCTCGTCGGCGACCATGACGCTCACCTCGTCGGCGCTGGTCACCAGCGAGTCCTCGGGCAGGCGGATGCCGACGGGTACCCGCACGGTCTGCGGGCCCACCGTGATCTCCTCGGTGTTCACCTCGCCGGTGAACACCTCGCCCGACGGCTGCGCCTCCGAGGATGTGGCCGGGACGGGAGGGGCGCTGGGCGCGGACCCGTCGTCGGCGCACGCCGTGACGGCGAGCGCGAGGATCGCGAGGACGGCGGCACTGACCCGGGAACGCATGCCGTCCACTCTAGAGGCCGGTGGCCGACCGATCAGCAGGCGGCGGCCTCGTCGTCCAGGCCGGCGAACAGGCAGGTCGCGGGCGCGTCGCTCTCGGGGAACGGCTCCCCTGCCCCCAGCAGATAGGCCTCGCCGGAGCCCGGCAACTCCTGCATGATCCGGTAGAACTGCCAGAACGGATGCTCGATGTCGACCTGGCTGCGGTGCGCGCCCAGCGCCCGTCGGCACACCTCGAGCCAGGGTGCCGTCTCGATCACCGCGACGATCTGAGCGGGGTCAGGGCCGAAACTGTCGGCGCCGCGCTCCTCCTCGGGCCACAGCTCGAGCCCGCGCTCCTTGGCGATGGCGTAGGCCTCCACCCAGCGCTGCGTGTTGTGCGTGTTCCACACGATCCGCTGGATGCGCCACGGCGCGCCGAGGTCCGGCCGGTGCGACGGCGACGCAGCGAGCACGCTGGCGTACATCAGCACCCGGTGCGCCTGGATGTGGTCGGGGTGGCCGTAGTTGCCGTGCGGGTCGTAGGTGACGGCGACCTGTGGCCGGCGGTCCCGGATGACCTCCACCAGGTGGTCCGCGGCCTCGAGGAGGTCGGCTCGCCAGAACGCGTTGTCCGGCATGGTGTCGGGGACGGCCGCGCGGCCGTCGGGCCCGGTGGTCATGCCGGAGTCGTGGTAGCGGCCCGGCCCGCCGAGGTACACGTGGTCGTTGACCCCCACCTCGCGGAGGGCCTCGTCGATCTCCGACATGCGGTGTTGGCCGAGCTCGGCAGGCGTGTAGTGCTGCCACTCGGGGAGCATGATCTCGCCCAGCTCGCCCAGGGTGCAGGTCACGAGCGTGACCTGGCCGCCCTCGTCCAGGTAGCGCGCCATGGTGGCGACGGACTGGCTGGACTCGTCGTCGGGGTGGGCGTGGACGAGAAGAAGTCGGTGGTTCACGGCGGACAGTCTACGCGCCCTGCCGAGGGTAATCCAAGCTTCAACTACCGGGCTGGTGCGAGCCCGAGCAGCGGACGGAGCTCGTCGAGGGTTGCGACGGAGTGGTCCGCCTCGTCGTCGACGGGGGCCTCGGGTGACTCCAGCGTCGCGGTGGCGAGCCCCGCGCCGGCCGCCGCCTCGGCGTCGATGGGCCGGTCACCGACCGCCAGGCACTGGGCGGGATCGAGGCCGTGCCGCTCCAGCATCGCGCGGTACATCGCGGGGTCCGGCTTGCGCGGGTAGCCGTCGGCGGTGGAGATCAGGTCGTCGACCTCCAGGCCGATGCCGGTGAGCAGTGACTCCGCGCTACGGCGGTCGCGGTGCGTCACGACGAGGTTGAGACCGCCCGCAGCGCGCACATCGTGCAGCAGGGCCGCGGCGCCGGGCATCGCCGGGGCCGGGGCGGCCCGCCAGCGGGCCTTCAGCGCCTCCTCCGCGGCTTCGAACGCGGCCTCCGGCACGCCGAAGCGTGCGGAGAGATGCGCAACGGCGTGCCCCGTCGACACCCGCGTCAGCCGCGACACCTCGTGGACGTCGACCGAGCCGCCGTGATCGGCGACGACATCAGCCAGCGCGCGGTCGAGCTGCGGGTAGGTGTCGACGAGGGTGCCCCCCATGTCCCAGAACACGTGTCGGTACATGGCACCCAAGCCTAGGCGTCAGGACAGCGGGTCGCCCATGAGATCGCGGGCCCGCTCCATCAACGCGATGGTGCTCAGGGTGGCATCCAGCGGCCGGACGCGGGACTCGGGCAGGCCGGCGCCGATGCAGCGCGCCACCTCGACCGCCTCGTGGAACAGGCCCACGTGCGCGACGCGCTCCTCCTCCCAGCGCAGGACCTCGCCGTCGCGGAACCGCACCTCGACGGGGCCCGGGTGGTAGAACGGCCCGTCGAGGACCAGCGTCGCGTCCGAGCCCGCGATGACGGCGGTGGTCGGGGTGTCGGCAACCATCGACGCGTGCACCGTCACCTGCCGCGCGGCGTCGTCGGTGAGGAGGGCGGCGAACTGGCCGACGGAGCCCGTGGCGTGGCGCTGCCCGGTGGCCGCGACGACGTCGAGCCCGGGGAGCACCCAGTCCACGAACATGAGCGGGTAGGTGCCCAGGTCGTTCATCGCGCCGCCGGCCTGCGCCGGGTCCATGGCGCGGTGGTGGTCGACGAGGTACTCGCCCATCTCCGCGGACACGGACTCGATGGTGCCCAGCAGGCCGGAGTCGAGGACCTGCCGCACGACGTCGTAGCGCGGCAGGGCGAGCGTCCACAGCGCCTCCATGCAGAACAGGCCGCGGGACCGGGCCAGCTCGACGAGGGCGGCGGTGTCCGCGAGCCGCGGGGTCATCGGCTTCTCGACCAGGACCGCCTTCCCGGCCTCGAGCGCGAGCCGCGCGTGCTCCAGGTGGTCCAGGTGACCGGTGGCGACGTAGACGACGTCGACGTCCGCCGCGACCAGGGCCTCGTAGGACCCGAAGGCCGCTTCGATGCCGAACTGGTCGGCGAACTCCCGCGAGCGCCCTAGCGTGCGCGACCCCACCGCGACCACCTTCTGGGTGGTGTTGGCGAGGAGGGTGGAGACGAACTGGTGGGCGATCCAGCCGGTGCCGAGGATGCCCCAGCGCAGGCTGGGCACCTCGCCGGCGGGTCGTGGCTCGGGGAGCCGCCTCACCGATCGACCTCGACGAACCGCCCACCCGAGTACATCGACTCGACGACGGCCTCGCCGACCAGCGTGGCCCGCTCGGCGTCCGCGATGGTGGCCAGCGTCGACGGGCGTCCGGCGCGCACGGCGTCGACCCACTCCTGCAGCTCGAGGCGGTAGGCGTCGGCGAACCGGGGCCGCCAGTCGGCCGCCAGCGGCGTCGACGTGGCCAGGTCCGCGTTGACGAGCAGTTTCGCGGGCTCAGCCAGGGTCAGCACCCCGGTCTCGCAGACCGCGTCGCACCGGATGTCGTAGCCGTAGCGGGCGTTGAGGAAGACCTCGACGGTGCTGAGCGATCCGTCGGCGGTGCGCACCAGGATGAGGAACGGGTCGGCGAGGTCGACGGCCGTCGAGCTGGGGTGTCCGGCGTGCCAGGCGACCTCGGTGATGGGGGCGTCCAGCAGCCACGGGATGAGGTCGAGGTCGTGGATGGCGGAGTTGAACACCACGCTCTCGTTGGTGGCGCCCGGGCCCGACGTGACGCCCCGGCCGACGGAGTGGATCATCAGCGGGCGACCGTGCCGGCGGGAGCGCAGCGCGTCCTTCATCTGGACGTAGCCGGGGTCGAAGCGGCGCATGAAGCCGACGGCGACGCGGGGCACGTCGTCGCCCACCGTCCGGCGGTGGTGCGCGATGACGTCGCCGCAGGTGGCGGAGTCGTAGGCGAGGGGCTTCTCGACGAGGACGTGCTTGCCGGCGTCGAGGCAGGCCTTGACCTGGTCGGCGTGCAGAAAGTCGGGCGAGGCGATGACCACGGCGGCCACGTCGTCGGCCGTGATCAGCTGCTGCGGATCCTCGTACACGCGGGCGCCGGCGATGCCGGCGATGGCCGCTTCGGCGCGCGCTTTGTCCGGATCAGCGATGGCGACGACGGCGGCGCCGGAGATGAAGCGGTGGAGATTCTGAGCGTGATCGGCGCCCATGATTCCTGCGCCGATGACCCCGATGGAGAGACTCATTTGTCCTGACCTTTCTTGGGTGATTCCAGCGTACGCGATCCGTCGTCGGTGGGGAAGAGGCCGGACGGTAGCGTGTCCGCCGTGCACGAGATCGACCCCACCCGCGTCCGCGCGCTGAAGCGCACGGTCCTCATCGTCGCCCTGCTGAACCTGGGCTACTTCTTCGTCGAGAACGCCGTGGCGCTGGCCATCGGGTCGGTGTCGCTGTTCGCGGACTCCGTCGACTTCCTCGAGGACACGGCCGTCAACCTGCTGATCTTCCTCGCGCTGGGGTGGCCGCTCGCGCACCGCTCGGTCGCCGGCAAGGTGATGGCCGGGGTGATCCTCGTGCCCGCCGTCGCCGCGTTGTGGCAGGCGATCGCGAAGTTCCAGAACCCGGAGGCGCCGGATCCGCTGTCGCTGGTCCTCACCGCCGGAGGCGCCGTCGTCGTCAACACCATCTGCGCCGTGCTCTTGCTGCGGCAGCGCGACCACGGCGGCTCGATGACGCGCGCCGCGTGGCTGGCGGCCCGCAACGACGTGATCATCAACATCGGGATCATCGTCATGGGTGTGGTCACCCTGACCGTGGTGCGCAACGGCTGGCCGGACGTCGTCCTGGGCCTCGGCATCGTCGCGTTGAATCTGCGCGCGGCGAAGGAGGTGTGGGAGGTCGCGGAGGAGGAGAACCTGGCGGCCAAGGCGTTGGCCGGCGAGGTCGACGACGACTGACCCCCGTCGGTGTGCTGGTCGCGCTGCTCCCGCCGGCCGTCGCGCTTGGGGGTTGAGCCTGACACGCGGTCCGGGGGCCGTGGTTGAGCCTGACACGCGGTCCGGGGGCCCTGGTTGAGCCTGATCCACGGATCGACGAGGATGTCAGCGCTATCAGACCGAATTCGCGCGTTGAGCCTTGCCGCAGGCTCAAACCATCCAGCCAGACCGCGTGTCAGGCTCAACGCACCTCGCCAGACCGCGTGTCAGGCTCATCGACGGCGGGCTCGGCCACGGCGGGGGCGACGAACGCCCGACGCCCCGACGGATCCACCGGGATCACCCGGTAGCCTCCCCCGTCGGCGACCACGACCACATCCGCACCCGGATACTCGCCCAAGGCCGCGGCCAACCCTGCGACATCCCACGGGGCCGCGGCCGCATCCAGCCGGCCCCACACCTCGACGCGCGAGCCCGTCGCCCGCGTCAGCTCCCGATCCAACTCCGGCCCGACGGCGCCCACGAGCACGACGCTCCGGGGGCCGGTCACCCGCACGGTCGCGCCGGCCGCGCGATCCTGCCGGAACACCGCCCCGTGGTACGCCGAGACTGCGGCGGCGCCGACCAGCGTGCCCAGCCCGTAGCGCGACGACCGCAGCGTGACCCCGCTGACGGACCCCGCGACGACGTCCTGCAGCACGATCACCGCGACAGCGATCAGCGCCACCACCGCGGCGATCCCGGCCAGCCCGAACAACACCACCAGGTAGACACGGCGCGTCGGCGACACCAGCTCAGAGTCCGGCGACACGGCCGCCGCGCGCCGGACCCGCGACCAGAAGATCCACCACACCGGCACCCCCACCACGAGGAGGGTCACCGCGGCCAACAGCGTGTTCATGACCGTCATGCCGACGTCCACGCCGGGCGTCAGCGCCTCGATGAGGCTCACCAGCACCGTGCCCACCCCGACGGCGGCCGCGGCCAGGCCGATTCCGGCCACGAGGTACTCGTACACGCGGCGGGGCTCGGTGCGCCCCTCGGCGGTGCCGAGGACGGTGCGGTGGTACCACCACACCACCAGGCCGACGACGACCGCAGCGGCCTCGACCGGCGCGCTGTCGAAGTGCTGCGCGGCCGACGAGCCCTGCCGGTCACCGACGAACCACACCAGCACGCTCCACAGCAGACGGCTGCCGCCGACCAGCGCCATGATGAGCCCACCGCCGACACCCAGCGGGAGGACGACCGCCAGCCACAGCGGCCGACGGGGCAGCCGGATCGCCGCCGTCGCCCAGTAGCGGACCCACAGCAGTCCGCCGGCCAGGACCGCGCCGAGCGACTCGCCCAGCACCCCGAGCGGACGGCCGTACCGCTCGAGCCCCAGGAGCAGATCCAGCGATCCACCGAGCGTGTTGACCAGCCCGGCGACCCCCATGACCAGCCCCAGCACGGAGCCCAGCAGTAGGTGAGGGGTGTTGCGGTCGCCGTCGAGCGTGCGCCTGGCGAGCCACCAGTGCACGGCCCACACAGCGGTCCAGGTCAGCACCACCGCGACGCCGTCGGCGTCGAGGTCACCGTCGCCGAGGGCCGCGAAACCCACCTGCGGCAGGGCCGTCGCCGCGACGAACGCCGCGACCAGCGCGGCCAGCGTCACGTAGGCGATGTAGAGACCCGAATCGCGTTCGGCGGGATCGAGGCGATGGTAGCGGCGGGTGGCCCACGCCAGCACGGCCAGCAGCGGGCCGCCGACGAAGACGAACGCCAGGCCACGCGCCAGCTCGGCGTCGGGATCCACCCACTCGGGCACGTCGGCGCCGAGCAGCATCCCGAGCAGCTCCGCGACCCCGATGGCGACGACCACCACCAGCGCGAAGAGCAGGACGTACTGGAAGAAGCGCCTGACGCTGCGGGCGTCGATGCCCGGCCCGCGCCGTCGTGCGGCGGCGACGACCAGCACGATCGCCCCCACGATCAGCGCCAGGGTGAAGACCAAGCTGAACACCAGGAACATGTCGGATCGCCTCACTTACACGAGAAGATGGGCCAGGGGTGGCCGGTGAGGATCCAGCCGTCGCCGTCGGCGCGCAGGTCGAAGACCTCCCGGTGCGTCGACGAGTCGAGGACCCCCCCGGCCTGTTCCGTGACGTCGAGGACGACGCGCGCCGTCTCGCCGGTGGTCGTCGACTCCGCGACCGCCATGCTGATGCGGCTCGGGCGGTAGACCTCGGGCAGGGGCGTGCGGCAGCCGAGGGCGGGGTCGAGGTAGTCGACGACCTTCTCGTCCTCACCATCGATGACGGCGAGCACGAACAGCTGCACGGTCCCCTCGGGGGTGGCGGGGTCCAGGTCCGGCGGCTCCCGCGTCGCAGTCAGCAGGCCCGCGATCACCGCTAGGGCCACCACCAGCCCGGCCACGACCGCGAGGACCAGGTTCGGGCGGTTGGTCATGGCACCAGAATCCTCCCGGCTGGGGGTGTCGGCGCGGGTATCCGAAAACTGCGCCCGCCCGCCCGCGGAGAGCAGCCCGCGTTGGTGCACCGTGACACAATCATCGCCATGACACGCGTGATCGCGCTCGACAGACGCACCTGGGCCAAGGCCACCTGGCCGCTCGGCACCCACCCTCATGCGGAGGGCGTGACCTTCGCGGTCTACGCCCCGGCGGCCACCAGGGTCCAACTGGAGATCTACCCCGAGGCGCTGGGCGCCCGGGCCACCAAGACTTTCCTCCTCGCCAAGGGCCGCGACGGCATCTGGCGCGGCCTGCTGCAGGGCCTCCAGTTCGGGGCGCTGATCGGCTTCCGCGCCTGGGGCCGCAACTGGCCCTACGTCAAGGGATGGAAGCCCGGATCCGACCGCGGCTTCATCTCGGACCTCGACGAGCACGGCAACCGCTTCAACCCCAACAAGGTCCTGTTCGACCCGTACGCCCGCGAGGTCACGCACAACGTCTTCACCGACCAGCTGCATGACTTCGGCGTCAACGACGGCGTGTTCGGCACCGGCGGCGAGATCGTCGACGGCGTCCCCCGCCGCAACATCGACACCGGGCCCTACGCCCCCAAGGGCGTCCTCATCGCCGACTACACGCCGGTGACACCCAAGCCGCGCATCCCCAGCGAGAAGAACGTCATCTACGAGGTGCAGGTCGAGCAGCTGACCGGCCACCCGTCCGTGGCCAGGCTGTCGGATCTGCTGAGCCGCGAGCCCGGGTTCGAGGGCGTCGTCGACATCCCGCCGGAGTTCCAGGGCACCTACAAGGGCGCCGGGATGATGGCGCCGTACCTCAAGGCGCTAGGTGTCACCACCGTCGAACTGCTGCCGGTGCACGAGCAGAACGCCTCCGAGTCGGCCCGCGAGGGCGCGACCAACGCCTGGGGCTACATGACGCTGTCGTTCTTCGCGCCCAACCGGCAGTACGCGGCCGACAAGAGCTGGTGCGGACCGACGCGCGAGTTCAAGGAGATGGTCTCGGCGTTCCACGACGCCGGGCTCCAGGTCTACCTCGACGTCGTCTACAACCACACCGCCGAGGGCGGCAACTGGAACGGCGACGTCAACACCACCGGGTTCACCAGCCTCGGCGGCTTCGCCACGGCCGAGTACTACCAGATGACGTCGGACAAGCGGCTGATCGACGGCGCCACCGGCACGTCGAACCAGGTCAACTACTCCTCGGAGGCGGCCCGGAACCTGGTGCTCGACTCGCTGCGGTACTGGACGCAGGACATGCAGGTCGACGGCTTCCGCTTCGACCTCGCGACCGTGCTGGGCCGGCTCCCCGACGAGGCGCACCCCGACGACTGGGCCAGGCAGAAGCGCTTCTTCTCCGATCACCCCCTGCTGGTCGACATCGCCGAGTTCGCCCGGCAGGAGCGCATCGAGGTCATCGCCGAGGCCTGGGATCTGTGGGGCTACGAGGTGGGCAACTTCCCCCGCGGCTGGGGCGAGTGGAACGGCCGCTACCGCGACGCGGTGCGCCGCTTCACCAAGGGCGACGCGAACACGGTGGCGTTCACCGACATGTTCAACGGCGACTACCACCACTTCCACGACAGTGGCGGCGCGCAGAAGACCATCAACTTCATCACGGCGCACGACGGCTTCAACATGGCGGACCTGGTGTCGTACCAGGAGAAGCAGAACAACCAGGAGCCGCCGTTCGGCCCGTCCGACGGCGGATCCGACGACAACCTGTCGTGGGACTCGGGCGGCTCGCAGGCCCTGCGTCGCCAGCGGCTGCGGAACCTGTGGACCATCCTGTTCTTCTCCCGCGGGGTGCCGATGATCGTGGCCGGCGACGAGTTCGGCCGCACGCAGAACGGCAACAACAACCCGTGGGCGCTGGACTCCGTGGCGATGCGCAACAACTACGCCATGATCCCGACCAACGCGCCGCAGCGGGTCCCGGTGGCCGAGGGCATCGACGTGCCCTACCACGACAACCTCGGCGTCTACGAGACCGCAGAGCACGTCAACGGCCAGTTCCGGTTCGCCACCTTCCTCGCCAACCTCCGGCAGCGGCACGACGCGCTGCAGCAGCGGCGGTGGGGCGACATGGTGGCCGACGACAAGGACGTGTCCTACCTGTTCCACACGCCGTCGGGTGACGGCTATCCGAGCGAGGGGGACCGGGCGGTCGCCGTGCAGATCGACTCCCCGGGCGATGACTTCTGGGTCATGATCAACATGGCCGACGTCGACATCGACTTCAGGGTCCCGCCGCCCCTGGAGGGTCACATCTGGCGCCGGCTCATCGACACCTCCACGTTCGCGGAACCGGCCTGCAACCACTGGCCCGAAGGTGAGGGCATGATCGTGGCGGACGGCGCCACCGTCGCCGCATGGTCCGTGGTGGTGTGGCAGGAGCAGCCGATCCCCGAGGGCTCCCGAGAGATCCCGGTGTGGAAGGACTGACCATGAGCGAGCAGGGCGTGGCCGGCCAGGCCGCCGGCAGCGGGCGGCGCGCCGCCGTCGTGTTCAACCCGACGAAGATCGACCGCGAGCACCTCGAGAAGGTGGTCGAGGCGGCCGAGCGGGAGGCCGGCTACGAGCGGTCGCTGTGGCTGGAGACGTCCGCGGAGGATCCCGGCGTCGGCATGGCGAAGCAGGCCGTGTCAGAGGGCTGCGACGTCGTGCTCGGCGTCGGCGGCGACGGCACCATCCGGGCGGTGGCCGAAGGCCTGCACGGCACCGGCGTGCCGCTGGGGCTCTGCCCGCAGGGCACCGGCAACCTCCTGGCCCGGAACCTGGACCTGACGCTGGACAACCTGCCCGAGTCGGTGTAGACGGCGTTCGCCGGGGTGGCGCGCGAGGTCGACCTCGCCGTCGCGGAGTGGCGGCGCGCCGACGGGACCCGCGAGGAGCACGCGTTCGTCGTCATGGCCGGCATGGGGCTGGACGCCCAGATCATGTCCACCACCGACGAGGAGCTGAAGAAGCGGGTCGGGATGCTCGCGTACGTCAAGGCCGGCGTCGAGTCGCTCAAGCGCAACCACCGCATGCGGCTGCAGTACCGGCTCGACGACGACCCGCCCCGCCGCGCGCGGGTCCATACGGTGCTCGTGGGCAACTGCGGTTCGATCGGTAACAACGTGCTGTTGATGCCGGAGGCCGCGGTGGACGACGGGGTGCTCGACGTCGTCGCCGTGGTGCCGGAGGGTCGCTTCGGGTGGGTGCGCGTGGCGTGGAAGGTGCTGGTCGACAACGCGCTGTTCCGCGGGCGGAAGAAGAAGCAGAACGACGACCGCGAGCTGAACTACCAGCAGTGCAAGCGCATCGAGGTGTGGCTGCGCGAGCCCGAGGAGATCGAACTCGACGGCGATCACTTCGGCGAGGTGATGTCGGTCGCGGTCCGGGTGGAGCCGAAAGCGCTGCACGTGATGATGCCGCCGGACTGGGAGCCGCCGTCGGCTGACGACTGAGCCGACATAATGAGCGCCATGGAACTCCTCCCAATGACGTTCGCCTCCGGCTGGGCCTCGGGCATCAACGCGTACGCGACGGTGTTCGTCCTCGGGCTGCTCGGCCGCTACGCCGGCACCGGCGGCGTGCCTGAGGGGTTCATGCGCACCGACGTCCTCGTCGTCATGGGGATCCTCGCGCTGCTGGAACTGGTCGCCGACAAGATCCCCGTCGTCGACTCCTTCTGGGACGTGCCGTCGACCGTGATCCGGCCCATCGCAGGCGCCGTCATCGGGGCGCTCATCGCCGGCGCCCAGGGCGACCTCCTCACGATCTCGCTCGCGGCGGTCGGCGGGATGACCGCGCTGCTCAGCCACCTGTCCAAGGCGGGCATCCGGCTGGCGGTCAACACGTCGCCCGAGCCGGTGTCCAATGTCGCGGCGTCGGTGGCGGGGGACGTGGGCGTCGTGGGCGTCTCCACGCTCGCGGTGCTGTTCCCGGTGGCCGCGGCCGTGGTCGCGGCGGTGCTGCTGGTGATCATGATCGGGCTGGCGTGGGTGCTGATGTCGCGGGTGCGGCGTGGCTGGGAGTGGCTGAAGGCCCGCTGGCCCTCGGGGGTGCCGTCGGCCTAGCGCCGGCGGACGAACCAGACCGCGATCCCGGCCGCGACCAGCACGGCCATCACGCCCCCGAGCAGCGCCGGGTCCGCGGCCAGGCCGACCTCCGAGGGACCGGGCGCGACCGGGTCTCCCGGCGAGGGGCTGACCGCCGTCGGCTCGCCCAGCGCAGCGGTGAGGGCCTCGGCCAGGTCGTCGGTGACGGGGCCGGAGCCGTCGCACAGGGAGGAACGCCACGCGGCGCCGTCGGCCTGCGCGAACAGGATGATCTCCATCCCCTCCTCGATGCCCTCCCAGCCGCAACTGGCACCCGCGACCGCGGTGAGCACGTCCACGCTGCCCGGCGGGTCCCCCTTCCACGCCTGGGTGAGTTCGAGGGTGTAGGTGGCGTCGTCGACGCTCGATGTCGGCCGTTCGGGCCGGTCGACGGCGACGACGGTGCCGCGCGCGACGACGTCGGCCATCTCCGCCTGCTCCGCGGGGGTCATCGCCACGCAGCTGCACGCGGCGGCCCGGGGCGCCTGCTGCCAGGAGAGCACGACGGTCGCGGCGAGCATGGCCACCACGAGGAGGAATGCCTTGACCTTCATCCCCCCAGAGTGACACGGCAACCACGTCGGGAACCAGGGCGCGGGCCCACTGCCGCGTGCAAGACTGACCCGCATGGACTTCTCCTCGCTGTACCGCCACGGGTTCGCGCGGATCGCGGCCTGCACACTCCCGGTGACCATCGCGGACCCCGCCGCGAACGCGCGCGCCATCGCCGTCGAGGTGAGGGCCTGCCATGACGACGGCGTGGCGGTCGCGGTCTTCCCCGAGCTGTCCCTGTCCGGGTACGCCATCGACGACCTTCTCCTCCAGGACGTCCTCCTCGACGCCGTCGACGACGCCGTCGCCCTCGTCGCCGAGCTCACCGCAGACCTCCTGCCGCTGGTCGTCGTCGGCGCCCCGCTGCGGGTCGGGAACCGGCTCTACAACTGTGCGGTCGCGATCCACCGCGGGCAGGTCCTCGCCGTCGTCCCGAAGGCATACCTGCCGAACTACCGCGAGTTCTACGAGAAGCGCTGGTTCGCCGACGGCGCCGACGCCAGTCTCCCCGCCACGATCGTGCGGCCCGGCTGGCCCACCGAGTTCGGGGAGGTCCCCTTCGGCACCGACCTGCTCCTCGACGCCACCGACGTCCCCGGCCTGACCGTCCACATCGAGGTCTGCGAGGACATGTGGGTGCCGATCCCGCCGTCGGCCCAAGCCGCCCTCGCGGGGGCGACGGTGCAGCTGAACCTGTCGGCGTCGCCCATCACGGTCGGCCGCGCGGAGGACCGCCACCTCATGGCCCGCTCGGCGAGCGCCCGCCACAACTCGGTCTACGCCTACGCGGCGGCGAGCTTCGGCGAATCGACGACGGACCTGTCGTGGGACGGCATGACCATGGTCTACGAGATGGGCGACCTGCTCGGCCAGACCGAGCGATTCCCGCACAGCGCGCAGCGCACGGTGGTCGACGTCGACCTCGACCGGCTGCGCCAGGAACGCATCCGCCAGGGGTCCTTCGACGACAACCGGCGAGCCCTGGGTCTCGGCCCGGACGTGCGGATCGTCGAGTTCACCGTCGACCCGCCGTCGGGCGACCTGGGGCTCCGCCGGCCGCACGACCGATTCCCGTTCGTCCCCGACGACCCCGCCCGGCTGCACCAGGACTGCTACGAGGCGTACAACATCCAGGTCTCCGGGCTCGAGCGCCGCATGAAGGCCATCGGCGGGGGCGACGCGTCGAAGGCGCCCAAGATCGTCATCGGCGTCAGCGGTGGGCTGGACTCGACGCACGCGCTGATCGTCGCGGCGAAGGCCTGCGACCGGCTCGCGCTCCCGCGCACCCACATCCTGGCGTTCACGCTGCCGGGTTTCGCCACGTCGGCCCACACGAAGAACAACGCGACCCTCCTCGCCGAGGCGCTGGGGGTGACGTTCGAGACGGTCGACATCACCGCCATGGCCACCCAGCTGCTCAAGGATCTGGGGCACCCGGCCGGGCGAGGGGAGCCGGTCTACGACGTGACCTTCGAGAACGTGCAGGCCGGGATCCGGACCGACTTCCTGTTCCGGGTCGCGAACCAGCGCGGCGGCATCGTGCTCGGCACGGGCGACCTGTCCGAGCTGGCGCTCGGGTGGTGCACGTACGGCGTCGGGGACCAGATGAGCCACTACGGCGTCAACGCCGGCGTGCCGAAGACGCTCATGCAGCACCTCATCAGGTGGGTGATCTCGAGCGGACAGTTCGAGGAGGCCGGGGTCAACGAGACGCTGGCGTCGATCCTCAACACGGAGATCTCGCCCGAGCTCATCCCGGTGGGGGAGGGGGAGAAGCCCCAGTCGACGGAGGACTCCATCGGCCCCTACGCCCTGCATGACTTCACGCTGTTCGGGATCCTGCGTCGCGGGTACCGGCCCAGCAAGATCGCGTTCATGGCGCATCACGCGTGGCGCGACGTCGAGGCCGGGCTTTGGCCCGCCGGCTACCCCGAGGCCGACCGCACGGCCTACGACCTGCCCACCATCAAGCGCTGGATGGGCGTGTTCCTGCGGCGCTTCTTCGCCCACCAGTTCAAGCGCTCGGCGATGCCCAACGGACCGAAGGTGCTGTCGGGCGGGTCGCTGTCGCCGCGCGGGGACTGGCGGATGCCGTCGGACGCCTCGGCGACGGCGTGGCTGACCGAGCTGACCCAGAACGTCCCCGACTGACGCCTACTCGAGGAGGAGATCCATGGCCGATCTGACCGTTCTGCACAACCCGCGCTGCTCGACGTCGCGGGCGGCCCTCGCGGCCGCCGAGGCCTCGGGCCTCACCCTCGAGGTGCGCAACTACCTCAAGGAGCCGCTTGACGAGGCCGGGTGGCTGGCGGTCATCGAGGTGCTCGACGCCGACCCCAGCGAGCTGGTGCGCCGCGACAAGACGTTCGACGAACTGGGCCTGAGCGACGACGACGTCGCGAGCGCGGACCAGGTCGCGCGGGTGTTGGCCGCTCACCCGGCCCTAGCGCAGCGCCCGGTCCTGATCAGACACGACGGGGTGCGGGAGCGGGCCATCATCGGACGGCCGCCCGCTGCGGTCGCGCCCTTCCTGTCGTAGCGCTGCGTCACCCGCACTTTTCTCGCTGTGGGGCTTCCTGCGTGCATATGCACAGGAGAAGCCCCACAGCGAGAAGAGTGCAGGCCACCCGTCAGCCGGCGGGACTCTCGAGCACCTCCGCGGCCGCCACCCACTCCCGCCCGAACGCCTCGGCCACCGGCCGCGACACCAGCGCGCCCCCGTGCGTGGACAGGCCGCGGGCTAGGGACTCGTCCGCCCGCATCGCGTCCCGCCAGCCGCGGTCGGCGATCGCCTCGACGTAGGCCAGGGTCGCGTTCGTGAGCGCCCACGTCGACGTGTTCGGCACCACGCCGGGGATGTTCGAGACGCAGTAGAAGGTGGAGCCCTGCACGTCGAACGTGGGGTTGTCGTGCGTGGTCGGCCGCGACGACTCGAAGCATCCCCCCTGGTCGATCGACACGTCCACCAGCACCGAGCCGGGCTTCATCGATGCCACCATGTCGTCGGTGACCAGCTTCGGCGCCCGCGCCCCCGGCACCAGCACGGTGCCGATGACGAGGTCCGCTCCCAGCACCTGTTCGCGTACCGCCAACGTCGACGACGCGATCTGGTGCACCCGGTTGTCCCAGCGCCAGAAGCTCATCCGCAGCTTCTGCAGGTCGGTGTCGAGGAGGGTGACGTCGGCGCCCATGCCGAGCGCGATGTTCGCGGCGTTCTGCCCCGCGACACCGGCCCCCAATACCACGACCTTCGCGTTCGCCACCCCACCGATGCCGCCGAGGAGGACACCGCGACCGCCCTGGTTCTTCATCAGCGCGTGGGCCCCGACCTGCGGCGCGAGGCAGCCCGCGACCTCGCTCATCGGATACAGCAGGGGAAGCAGCCCCGACGACAGCTGGACCGTCTCATAGGCGATGGCCGTGGTCCCGGCGGCCAGCAGCGCGTCGACGAGCGGCTCATCGGCGGCCAGGTGCAGGTAGGTGAACAGCACGAGGTCGTCGCGCAGGCGGTGGTACTCCTCGGCGACAGGCTCTTTCACCTTGAGGACCAGCTCGGCGTCGCCCCAGGCGGTGTCGGCGTCGGCGACGATGGTGGCTCCGACGGCGCGGTAGTCGTCGTCGCTGAACGACGAGCCGGTCCCTGCGCCCCGCTCGACGAGCACCTGGTGCCCGCGCTGCGTCAGCTCATGGACTCCGACGGGGGTGATGGCCACCCGGAACTCGCTGTTCTTCACTTCGCGCGGCACGCCGATGCGCATCTGGGCTCCTTCGCCGATCCGTGGGGCCGCGACGGTGCGGCCGACGATTCAGGCTAGCGCCGCCGCCCGGTCGCGTGTGGCGGGAACGCGGCCAAACCCTCAACCGTCACTTCTCAGTTTCACTCCGTGCTCATCGCGCATCGCGCCAAGTCAACGCAGGTTCCGCCCGATCCTGAGAGATTTGGCTGAGAATCTCTTTGGATTCTCAGGAATTCGGTGTTACGGTCGCTGCTCCCCGGCTCCGCGGAAAGGACCCCGACCCCCATGCTCAAGCGCTTCCTCATGGTGACCCTCGCGGTCATCCTGGGCGCCGTGACGCTCGGCACCGTCGCGCCCACCGTCGCCCACGCCAGCACCAACCCGTACACGCAGCCGGGCCAGCACTACGTCAACGGCCGCTACTGGCAGACGGAGTGCGACATGTACTCCGAGACGGTCGTGCGCTGCCGCACTGAGATCTGGGCCACGAAGGTCGTCAGCGAGTACGGGCGCCTCACCACCCGCAACGGCTGGGTGTTCAACAACCTGACCTACCTGCCCTCGGATCGCGCCCAGTGGGGGACCAACCCGCTCGCCCGCACCGGCTCGTGGACCGGCGCCGACGGTCGCCAGTGGCGCACCGAGTGTGACACCGAGGTCACCGGCCGCAACGGCTGCCGCTCCTACGCGACGGCGGACGTCATGAGCTACCAGGACGGGCGCTTCGTCCAGCGCAACGACGTCGAGGTCTTCAACAACATCGTGCAGTTCACGGCGTCGGGCATCGCTCCGGTCACCGCCATCCCGCCGCGCACCCCGAACATCGCGGGTTTCCCGTCCGAGCCGGACGTGTCGTCGATCCCGGTGCAGACGTGCAAGGCGTCCTACTACTCCTACGGGTCTGTGACCGCCAACGGCGAGCGCTACAACCCCGACGGCCTCACGGCGGCGCACCGCACGCTCCCGTTCAACACCATGGTGCGCGTGGTCAACCGCGCCAACGGGCGCAGCGTGACCGTGCGCATCAACGACCGGGGCCCCTTCGTCTCGGACCGCTGCCTCGACCTGTCGCGCGGTGCCATGAGCGAACTCGGCGGCATCTCGTCCGGCGTGATCACGGTCGACTACCAGGTGCTCCCGGGCTGACCCGGGTCCTTCCCCCTTCGACGGCGTCCGCTCAGCGGGCGCCGTCGCTGCGTTTCGAGGGTTCTGTGCTCAGCCACAAGCCCTATTGCGACGAGACCCGTCCCGGGTTATCATCAGTCATCGAAACGCTTCGCCAACGGAGGCAGAGAGAGTGATGAACGACCCAGCACCCGCACGGGGCCCCCGGCCCGCCGTCGAGGCCGCCGCGGCGCCCCGCTCAGTAAGGTCCGGCCGGTGACGGTCGCGGCGCCGGTCCAGCCGCCGAAGCCCGAGGCCGTGTCCTCGGCCAAGCGGCGGATCCGCCGGGCTGACGAGGGCCCCGCCCGCCCCGTGGCAGGGCGTCGTCGCGCGGGGTTCGTCATGTTCCTCAGCATCCTGCCGTTCCTCGTGCTGGTCTTCCTGTTCTCCTACTTCCCGCTCTACGGCTGGATCTACTCCCTCTACGACTACCGCCCCGCGCGAGGCCTGTCGGGCAGCGAGTTCGTGGGCCTGCAGTGGTTCGAACTGCTGGTCGGGTCGCCGACGCAGGTGTCCCAGATCGCCCAGGTGATGACGAACACCCTGGCGATGAGCTTCCTCGGCATCGCCACCTCGGTGCTGCCCTTGGCGTTCGCCGTCTTCCTCAACGAGATCCGGTCGACCTGGTTCAAGAACATCATCCAGACGCTCACCACCCTGCCGAACTTCATCTCCTGGGTGCTGGTGTACATGATCGCCTTCTCGATGTTCTCGACGACGGGCCTGGTCAACACCGTCCTGCTCGACTCGGGGCTCATCACGATCCCCATGAAGTTCCTCGACACGGACCAGAACATCTGGCTCACGATGACGCTCTGGAGCATCTGGAAGGGCCTCGGCTGGGGCGCCATCATGTACCTGGCCGCCATCGCCGGCATCGACCAGTCGCTCTACGAGTCGGCCAAGGTCGACGGCGCGGGTCGCTTCCAGACCATGTGGTACATCACCGTGCCGCAGCTGATGCCCACCTACTTCGTGCTGCTGCTGCTCTCGATCGCCAACCTGCTCAACAACGGCATGGAGCAGTACTACGTGTTCCAGAACGCGTTCAACCGCAACACCATCCAGGTGCTGGACCTCTACGTCTACAACGTGGGCATCACGGGCAACAGCCTGTCGATGGCCACCGCGATCAGCATGCTGAAGTCGATCATCTCGGTGATCCTGCTCCTGTCCGTCAACGCCCTCGCCAAGCGCGTGCGCGGGTCGTCCCTGATCTGAGCGGAGGCCGCCCATGACCACCCTCGCCCAACCCCTCACCCGCATCCGGGAAGAGAAGGGTTCCTACGCCTTCAAGGCCGTCAACTACCTCATCTTTGCGACGTTCGCGGTGCTGTGCGCCTACCCGTTCTACTACCTGATCATCAACTCGATCAGCGCCAACGACATCTCCGCCCTCGGCGACGTCCGCTGGTGGCCGATGGGCATCCAGCTCGAGAACTACGTGCAGGTGTTCAACCTGCCGGGTCTGCCGCAGGCCGCGCTGGTGTCGATCGGCCGCACGGTGCTGGGTACCGCCGCGACCGTCATGGCGTCGGCGTTCCTCGGCTTCATGTTCACGCAGGCCCGGCTCTGGAAGCGTCAGTTCTGGTACCGCGTGATCATCGTGACGATGTACTTCAACGCGGGCCTCATCCCGGTCTTCATCATCATGAAGACCCTCGGGCTGACCAACAACTTCTGGGTCTACATCCTCCCGTTCATCGTCCAGCCCTTCAACATCATCCTCGTCAAGACCTACGTCGAGTCCATGCCGGACTCGCTGCAGGAGGCCGCCGAGGTCGACGGCGCCAACATCTTCCAGATCTTCTTCCGCGTCATGCTCCCCAACATGACCCCCATCCTCGCGACCGTGGCGATCTTCTCCGCCGTCGCGCAGTGGAACAGCTTCCAGGACACGCTGATCTACGTCACGGACCAGAGCCTGTACACGCTCCAGTTCCTGCTCTACATGTTCATCAACCAGGCCGCGAGCCTCGCGGCGGCCGCACAGCAGGCGGGCGGCAACCTCGGCAGCGTCGCGTCCGCGGCCACCCAGCAGACCGCCACGTCGATCCGCATGACCGTCTCGGTCATCGTCGTCCTGCCGATCATCTTCATCTACCCACTCTTCCAGCGGTTCTTCGTCAAGGGGATCATGCTCGGCGCCGTCAAGGGCTGACGGGCCGGCACCCGGCTTTCAGAAAGGGAAAACAATGCAGTTTCGCAAGGTAGCGGCATTCGTGGTCGCACCCGTGATAGCGCTCTCGGCGCTCGCCGGGTGCGGTCCGGACCAGGAGGGAACCCAGCCGTCGTCATCGGCCGCGGCCAACGGGGAATTCCCGTCGGAGTGGTCCGAGGAGATCACCATCGACGTCTTCGCGGGTCTGGCCAACGCCATGGGTGAGCAGCCCGGCTGGTTCGCCAAGATCGTCAAGGACAAGTTCAACATGAAGTTGAACATCATCGCCCCGAACGTTGCGGGCGGCGGGGACACGCTGTACAACACGCGCGTCGCGGCCGGTGATCTGGGCGACCTCATCGTCACCGACAAGGGCAAGAAGCTCGACGAACTCGTCGACGGTGGCCTGCTGCTCGATGTGTCGGAGTACTACCCGGCGATGTCCAACGCCGCCAAGTACGACGAGGCCATCACCCGCCTCAACGAGGGCAAGGACGGGACGTACGCCTTCCCGACGCAGGTGTCCTCGCTCAAGGCGACCGATCCGAGCGAGGGCATCGACCCCACGTTCGGCCCGTTCGTCCGCTGGGACTACTACGCGGAGCTCGGCTACCCGGAGGTCGGCACTCTCGAGGACCTCCTCCCGGTCCTCAAGCAGATGCAGGACGCCCATCCCACCGCTGAGAACGGCAAGAAGGTCTACGGCCTCTCGCTGTTCAAGGACTGGGACGGCAACATGATGAACAACGCCAAGCAGCCCACGACGTTCTACGGCTACGACGAGGTCGGCATGGTGCTCGCCAAGGCCGACGGCTCGGACTACCAGTCGATCATCGACGACGACTCGCAGTACGTGCGCAGCCTCAAGTTCTTCTACGAGGCCAACCAGATGGGGCTGCTGGACCCCGAGTCGACGACGCAGAACTACGACACGCTGTTCTCGAAGTACCAGAACGGCCAGGTGCTGTTCTCCTGGTGGCCCTGGCAGGGGCAGTCGGCGTTCAACACGACCGAGAACATGGCAGCGGGTGAGGGCTTCATGCTCGCCCCCGTCGAGGACCTGAAGGTCTTCTCCTACGGCGCCGAGCCGTTCGGCGGCAAGCAGGTCCTGGCCGTCGGGTCCGAGGCCGAGGATCCCGAGCGCGTCGCCGCGTTCATCGACTGGCTGTACTCGCCCGAGGGCACCTACTCCAACAACAGCCAGACCATGGGTGCCGCGGGTCCCAAGGGCCTGACCTGGGATCTGAACGACGAGGGCAAGCCCGAGCTCACCGAGTTCGGCATGAAGGCCCTGGCCGGTGGCGGCGCCGACGTGCCCGCCGAGTGGGGCGGCGGCACCTATCAGGACGGCGCCTCGTGGCTCAACACCACGCTGGTGCTGCCGATCGACACCGACCCGGAGACGGGCGCGGCGTTCAGCTACAAGATGTGGGAGACGTTCCAGGAGGCGACGTCCAACCCGCTGTACGAGGACTGGTCCGCGAAGATGGGTGACGCGCCCACGACGATGGACTACCTCCGCGACAACGACAAGCTGATGGTGGCGCCCGGCGCCAGCTTCACCGCCCCTGCGGACAGCTCGGAGATCGAGACCCTGCGCAACCAGGTGAAGGCGATCATCGTGCAGGAGTCGTGGAAGATGTCGTTCGCGTCCAGCGAGGCCGAGTTCGACTCGCTGCTGGCGGGCATGCAGGAGACCGTCAAGGGCCTCGGCTACGACAAGGTGCTCGAGGTGGACATGGCCAACGCCAAGGCGCAGAACGAGCTGCGCGAGGAGGCGGCGGCCCGCTCCTGATCCAGGACGGTTCGCACCGCTCCCTGAGGAGTTACGACGCCGGAGGCGGCGTAACGTCTCGAAGGGTCGTGACTGGCGGTCGACAGGTAGAGGGGGGTGTGCGGGGTATCCCGCACACCCCCCTCTGCGTGTACCCGGGCAGTGACCTGCAATGTTCTCGCTGTGGAGCCTCCTCCGTGCATATGCACGCAGGAAGCTCCACAGCGAGAAAGTTGCGGGCACCGCGCTCAGCTGTGGCGGGCGAAGGCGCCGCGGAAGATGAACGCCATGCCGTAGGCCGCCAGCGAGCAGCCCAGCGTGAGCATGATGTACACGAAGCCCGGCACGACGATCGTCAGCGCGACACAGCCCGCGACGACAGCCAGCAGCCCCAGCGTCCGGATCGACTGCGCAACGGGCAGCAGCAGGGAGTTCTTCAGCGTCTGGCCGAGCGCGTTGCGGTACGCGGCGACCTGCGCCAGCCCCCACAGGGTGGCGGCGAAGAAATAGCCGGCCCCGATGGCGGCCAGGAAGCCGGCCCCGCCTGAGACGGGGCTGTCGAAGGAGAACCAGAACGCCGAGGCGAACGCCAGCAGCGCCGCGGGCACGGCCAGCACGAGGTAGACGGCGGTGGCGGGCCCGAGGTTGGCGCGGAGCGCGCGGAAGTAGTCCGCGATCAGGTTGCCGCGCTCCTCGTCGGCGTAGCGCATGGTCACCTCGTAGAGCGCGCTGGTCGCCACCCCGAGGGTGACGATCGGCACGCAGGAGACGAGGTAGATGGCGTTGAGCGCCATGAAGGCGAGCAGCGTCGTGATGCCCTGGACGTTCCTGCTCCCGGGATCGATCTGCACCGCGACCCCTCAGCTCTGCGTCGGGCGATAGGCGAACTGCGTCACCCGGGCCCGCCCCGCCACGGCCTGCACCGCGACCAGCCGGCCCGTGAACCCGCCGGCGATCTCCGTCGACAGGTGGCGCCCGTCCAGGGAGGCCAGCTGGCGCCAGCCGCCGTCGGCCCACGCCTCGAGGTCGACGACGTCGGGGCCGCACGGCTCGTACATCATGAGGCCGGCGGCCGGGTGGGCCGCGACGCGGAGCCGGACCGCCGCCGGGTCCTCGACGGCGCAGCGCCCGAACTCCTGCTCGAACGGGGCACTGCGTCCGACGGCGCGGACGGAGTCGCCGTCCGCCTCCACGGCGTAGACGTGGGCGTCGTCGAGGTAGATCAGAAGGCGGGCCGTGCCGGCGGTGACGTCGAGCGTCGCCTCACACTCCCAGGCCAGGTCCTGGACGCGGATGCCGACGGGGCGCGCCGGGGCGTCGCCGGCGCTGACCGTCAGGGCCCCGCCGTCGACGGCCACGTCGCCGAGCGATCCCTGCGGCGACACCCAGCGGGGCCCCAGCGGGCCGGTGAAGTCGGCGTCCAGCGCGGTGTCGGCCGCGAAGGCCGGCGCGAGGTCCTCCCGGAACACGGGCCAGCCGACGACCCACTCGACGGGGCACAGCATGGTCTCGCGCCCGATCGCGTGGTACTCGGGCGTGTAGCCGCGCGGCCGGGTGCCGTGGTAGCACGCCCACCAGCGGCCGTCCCACTCGAGGAGGTCCGCGTGGCCGACGGACTGCACCGGGTGGTCGGTGGAGCGGTGCGTGAGGATCGGGTTCGACGGGTGGGGCTCGAAGCCGCCGTCGGGCCGCCGCGACCGCGCCACGGACACGCAGTGCCCGCGCTCGGTGCCGCCCTCGGCGATCAGCAGGTACCACCAGCCGTCGACGCGGTAGAGGTGCGGGCCCTCCGGGGCCTTCATGCCGGTGCCGGACCACAGCGAACGCCGCTCCGAGAGCACCTCACCGGTCGCGGGATCGATGGTCACCTGCGCGATGCCGTCGTCGAAGGCGCACCAGGTGAGGTAGCAGGTGCCGTCCTCGTCCCACGCGAGGTCGGGGTCGATGCCGACGGTGCCCCGGACCACGACGGGATCGGACCACGGCCCGGCGGCGTCGTCGGCCGTGAAGATGAGCTGCCCCTCGCCGGCCTGCGCGATGTTGGTGGTGGCGAACCAGAACCGGCCGTCGCGGTACCGCAGGGTCGACCCGTAGATGCCGGCGGAGGCGCGGCGGAAGGTGGCGAGGTCGAGCTGGTCGGTGCGGTGCACGACGTTGCCGAGTTGCGTCCACGCCGCGAGGTCGGTGGACCGGAAAACGGGGGCGCCGGGGAACAGCTCGAACGACGAGGTGGCGAGGTAGACCGCGTCCGGACCGGCGCACATCGTCGGGTCGGAGTAGAACCCGGGGATGGCGGGGGTGAGGTTGTGGTGCATCAGTTCTCCTGTCGGATCTCGGCGAGCTCGACGGTACCGGTCAGGCGCACCTCGAGGGAGGTCGCCCCGGGCGCCGGACAGTCGACGACGACGTCGTGCCACTCACCGCGACGCTCCTGCTCCGGCGTGACCAGCACGCTCGCGCCGCCGCAGCGGACCTCGACGTCCCCGCCGAGCCCCGTCGTCACGCGCAGCCTCATCGCCAGCCGCGCCGGCAGCGGCTCCACCGACAGCCAGCCGAGCCGCCCCGCGCCGGACCTGGCCCGGTACGCGGTTCCGCGCACGTGGTCGACGGCGACGCCCACGACCCCGGACCAGTCCGGGGCGTGCCAGGCGACGAGCGGTAGGGGCAGGGGCGCGTCGGGGGTCGCGGGCGCGGTCGTCAGCTCCAGGCCGGGTCCCACCATGCCGGCCGACGGCGCCGCCACGATCCGCCACGTCGTGGCGGGGAGGTCCAGACCCCGGGCGGCGGTCCAGGTGCGGAGCCGCTCCGGGTGGAGCTCGACCGGCACGGTCGCCTCCTCGCCCGGCGCGAGGACCACCCGCTGGTGTCCGAGCAGCCGGCGGCCGATGCGGTCGTCGGTGCTGGCCGCGTAGACCTGCACCAGCTCGTGCGCCGGCCGGTCGCCCTCGTTGGCCACGCGGACCACCGCGGGGCCGGCCAGGCCGGCGGGAAGGCTGATGTCGCGGTACTCGACGCGGCCGTAGGTCAGCCCGTGCCCGAGCGGGTAGCGGGGTGTGTGCGGGCTGTACCACCACGTCATGCGGGCGTCGATGATGTCGTAGTCGAACAGGTCTCCCGCGTGCTCGGCCTCGGCCCACCAGGTCTGGGGGAGCCGGCCGGCCGGCTCGGCGCGGCCGTCGAGCACGTCGAGCAGCGCGTGTCCCAGCTCCTGGCCCGCGTGGCTGGACCAGACGACGGCGCCCGCGCGGTCCGCGAGGTCGCCGAGCGTGTACGGGTAGGACGAGACGACGACCAGCGCGGTGGCGGGGTTGGCGGCGAGTGCGGCCTCGACGAGGCGTCGCTGCGCGTCCGGCAGGTCCAGCGACGGCCGGTCCGTGGTCTCGCGGCCGTTGATGTGGGGGTCGTTGCCGACCACCACGAGCACGGCGTCGGCGCCTGCGGCGGCCCGGGCGACCTCCTCGGCGCCCGAGCTCACGACCTCGACGTCGAACCGCTCCGCGGCGGCGAGGTCCTCGGCGGTGCTGCTCGCCAGCCCGCCCCACTCCTCCACGCGGAGCCAGCGCCGGCTGCCGCGGTGTTGCAGCGACCAGGAGCCGTCGTCGTGCACGTGCCTGGCGAACACCTGGTGGGTGACCCAGCCCTCGGGCCGCGTGGCGTCGACGTGCACCATGCCCTCGTCCGAGCCGCGCCACAGCAGGCCGGTGGCGTCGTCGGCGAGCGTGAGCATGTCGTGGCCCCAGTCGGTGACCGCGACGACGCCGTCGCCGGGCTGGTCCGCGACGAGGGCCCCGTCACCGGCGCGGGTGAGCGCGAGCCCGGTGGTGCGCGATCGCAGGCGCAGCCGGTCGGCCCCGTCGTGCGTCGTGACTCGGTGCGCCTCCCCGGCCGCGTCCGCTGCGCTGACCATATAGGGCGGGGTGCCGGAGTACCAGTCGTGTTTGACGACGGTGGCGAGCGGACCGACGACCGCCAGCGTCGACCCGGCACGCAGCGGCAGCAGCCCGCGGTTCTCCAGGACGGTCACCTGGGCGGTGGCGGCGCGCCGGGCGAGGTCGCGGTGGGCGGGGGTGTCGATGTCGTCGGCGGTGATGTGGGCGTACGGGTCGGCGTCGGGCGTGAACTCCCCGGTGCGGGCGCGGGCCAGCAGCACGCGGCGGGCAGCGCGGCGGACGTCCGCGACGTCGAGCAGGCCCTGCTCCAGCGCGGCCGTGATCGCGGCGACGGTGTGCGAGGAGTCCGCGTCGCGGTCGGTGAACGAGTCCAGCCCGGCCCTGATGGCCGCGGCGTGCGACTCCGCGTCCGTGGCGTACGCGCGCTCGGCGCCGGTGAGGTTGGTCGGCGCGTAGGCGTCCGAGACCGCGAGCAGGTCCGGTTGGGCCGCGCGCACCGCCTCGTAGAGCTCGGCCGAGGTGTGCGCGGGACGTCCGTTGACGAGGTTGTAGGCGGCCATGATGCCCCCAGCGGCGCCGGAGGCGAGGGGGCCGAGGAACGGGGGAAGGTCGTATTCGTGCAGCACGCGCGGCGGCAGGCTGGACGACGACGTGCACCGGTCGGTCTCGTTGTTGTAGGCCAGCAGGTGCTTGAGCGTGGGCACGGTCTTCCACACGGTCGCGTCGTCGCCCCGCAACCCGGCTGCATACGCCTCGCCGCACCACGCCGTCACGTGCGGATCCTCCGAGGAGCCCTCCTCGCCGCGACCCCACAACGGGTGGCGCAGCGGGTTGACGACGGGGGCCCAGCAGTTGAGCGAGACGCGCTCCGGGTCGGCCGCGCGCTTGGCGCGCAACTCGGTGCCGACGGCGTCGCCGATCTCCCGCAGGAGGTCGGCGTCCCAGGCCGCGGCCATGCCGACCGGCTGGGGGAACACCGTCGCCGTCCCGAGCCAGGCGACGCCGTGCAGCGCCTCGGCGCCCGTGTGGAACGCGCCCAGGCCGTGGTCCGGCATGGCGGGGTTGGCCTGGTGGAGGAGGGCGACGCACTCGGCGTCGCCGAGGCGCGCCAAGAGGTCGTCGACGAGTGCCTCGAGGGAGGGGGCGTCATGGGCCATGAGGTCGAAGCCTTTCGATGTGTCGGCGGCGATGCCGGGACGCTGCGGTGTCACGATCAATCATGCCCCACCCCGCCTGAATGCAACAGACCGGCTGCGCGATCGGGATCCAGGCTTGCGCCGACCCCGGCCGGATGGGTTAAGCTTTGTCGAAATGATTCGACGCCGAATCGACGCCGTCGTCAGACCCCCGCGCAGCGGGCTGGAGGGGAACCATGGGGTTGCTGGAGCGCACCCGGGCCGTGGGCCCGGCGCGCGGTCACTCGACGCGCGGCGCCACCAGTCGACGTTCCGGCAGCGCGTCCCCGGTGACCAGCCCCATGAGCATGTCGACGGCGGTCGATCCGATCGTGGTGCCGGGGATGTCGATGACGGTCATGTGCAACAGCGGTGCCAGCAGCAGCGTCTTGGGGCCGATCGCGACGATCTCCACCGACTCAGTCACCTCGGGCCCGCGGCGGAGCAGCGCCTGGATGACGCCCGGCAGCGCGGACTCGTTGTGCACGACCAGCCCGGTGTACCCGGCCTCGATCACCTCGTCGATGAGGCGGGCGGCTGCCACCGGGTCGTCGTCGGCGGCCAGGCGGCGCAGCTCGATGCCGCGGGCCTCGGCCTCGCGCTCGGCCCCGCGCGCCAGCCGCACCGCGTACGACGTGCCGCGGCTGACGACCTCGGGCGACGAGCCCAGCAGCGCCACCCGGCCGTGCTTCGCCAGCCTGCGGATGGCCAGCGAGCCGGCCGCCTCGAAGTCGAAGTCGATGCAGCTGAGCGTGCCGGGGTCCTCGGGGAGCCCGATGAGCACCGACGGCTGCCGCAGCGTCATGAGCGTGGGAATGCGGGAGTCGCGGGACTCGACGTCCATGACGATGAACCCGTCCACCATGGACCGCAGCGACACGCTCTCGATGCCGCTGGCGTCCTGCTCCGTGACGAGGAGGACGTCGTGTTCGTAGTGGCGGGCCCGCGTCGCGATGCCCGCGACGAACTGCATGATCACGTCGACGTTGACGCCCGGGCGCAGTGGCGAGACCAGACCCAGCACGTGGGTCTTCGACGACGCGAGCGCGCGTGCGCCGGCGTGCGGGCGGTAGTTCAGCTCCTCGATGGCCTTGAGGACCTTCTCGCGCGTCGCGCCGGAGATCGGCCGCCGGCCGCTCAGCACGTAGGACACCGTCGACTGCGAGACCCCCGCCTTGCGGGCCACCTCTTGAATGCCGGCCATCTTCACCCCTCGTCCCGGAGCGGCGGGGGACCTCCCATCAGCCCCGCGGGCCGGCGCCGTCCAGCATCGGACGGCATCAGAGTACGGCCGCGCAAGCGTTTCGACCAACCCGGAAGGACCCACGATGAAGTTCACCGACGGCTACTGGCAGCTGCGGCCCGGCGTCACGGCGCTGAGCCCCCGCAGCATCGCCGAGATCGTGGTGGAGGAGGGGAGCCGCCTGGTCGCCCACACCCCGACGCGCGTGATCGAGCATCGCGGCGACACCCTCAACTGCCCCCAGCTGACCATCAGCATCGATTCCCCCGCCGACGGTGTCATCGGGGTGACGATCGAGCACTGGGACCAGCCCGAGGTCGGACCGCGGTTCGCGCTCGCGGGAGCGGCCCCGGAGGTCACGGTCACGGAGACCGAGGGGTCCGTATCGCTGACGAGTGGCACCCTGACGGCCACCCTCGGCCGCGACGTGCCCTGGGACCTCAGCTTCGACGGCGCGAGCGGCCACCTGACGTCGTCGACCGGCCGGGCGCCGTCGGCCCTCACCACCCCCGACGGGTCCTTCGTCCGCGAGCAGCTCGCCATCTCGCCCGGGGAGCACCTGTTCGGGCTGGGCGAGCGCTTCGGGCCGCTGGTCAAGAACGGGCAGAGCGTCGAGATCTGGAACGCCGACGGCGGCACCTCAAGCGAACAGGCGTACAAGAACGTGCCGTTCTACCTCAGCGATCGCGGCTACGGCGTCTTCGTCGACACCCCGGACCACGTCTCGTATGAGCTGGCGTCTGAGTTCGCGTCGAGGGCGCAGTTCTCCGTGCCCGGGCACCGCCTGCGTTACCTCGTCATCGACGGCCCCACCCCGGCCGACGTGCTGCGCCGCTACACGGCCCTCACCGGCCGCCCGGCCCGGGTGCCCGCGTGGAGCTACGGCCTCTGGCTGTCGACGAGCTTCACCACCGACTACGACGAGGACACCGTCAACTCGTTCATCGACGGCATGGCCGTGCGCGACCTGCCGATGTCGGTGTTCCACTTCGACTGCTTCTGGATGCGCGCCTTCCACTGGACCGACCTCATCTGGGACCCTGCGACGTTCCCGGACCCCGAGGGGATGCTGGCGCGGCTGCACGAGCGTGGGCTGAAGGTGTCGGCGTGGATCAACCCCTACATCGCGCGGCGTTCGGTGCTGTACGCGGAGGGCAAGGACCTCGGCTACCTGGTCAAGCGGCCCGACGGGTCGGTGTGGCAGTGGGACATGTGGCAGGCCGGGATGGCTCTGGTCGACTTCACCAACCCCGACGCGACGGCCTGGTTCGTCGAGAAGCTGCGCGGCCTGCTGCGCCAGGGTGTCGACGCGCTCAAGACCGACTTCGGGGAGCGGATCCCCACCGACGTCGTGTGGCACGACGGCTCGGACCCGCAGCGCATGCACAACTACTACGCGCACCTGTACAACAAGGCCGTCTTCGATCTGCTGGTCGAGGAGCGGGGCGAGGGCGACGCCGTCGTGTTCGCCCGGTCTGCCACCGCGGGCGGGCAGCAGTTCCCCGTGCACTGGGGAGGGGACTGCGAGTCGACGTTCTCGGCGATGTCGGAGTCGCTGCGCGGCGGGCTGAGCCTCGCGGCGTCGGGCTTCGGCTTCTGGAGCCACGACATCGGCGGCTTCGAGGGCACCCCCGACCCGGGCGTGTTCAAGCGGTGGCTGGCGTTCGGGCTGCTCAGCTCGCACAGCCGGCTGCACGGGTCCAGCTCGTATCGCGTGCCGTGGGCGTTCGACGACGAGGCGGTCGACGTGGCGCGCCAGTTCATCCGGCTGAAGATGCGGCTCATGCCCTACCTCGGGCAGCTGGGGGAGGTCGCGCATACGGAGGGGCTGCCGGTGATGCGGCCGCTGTTCCTGGAGTTCCCGGAGGATCCGGGGGCCGCGATGGTGGACCTGCAGTACATGCTGGGCGACCAACTGCTGGTGTCGCCGATCTTCTCCGACGACGGCCGCGTCACCTACTACGTGCCAGCCGGGCGGTGGACGAACGTCCTCGACGGCGGCGTCGTCGAGGGGCCGGGGTGGCGGACGGAGGCGCACGGGTTCGACTCGCTCCCGCTGCTGGCCCGCCCGGGGGCGGTCATCCCGTGGGGTGCGGTCGCGGACCGGCCGGACTACGACTGGGCCGAGGGCGTCGAGCTGACCGCGTACGGGTTCGAGCCCGGGATGTCGCGGGTGGTGGAGATCCCGCGGCCGGACGGGTCGGTGTCGCGGTTCGAGGTCGCGGCGGATGACGACGGGGAGGTGTCGGCTCGGCTGCTCGACGGCTCGGCCCCGGTCAAGGCTTGGACCCTCACCGTCCGCTGATCCGGCCCGTTGAATCACCGCGCAGCTGCCTCGGGGCCCGGAATGTGTCGGCTGCGCGCGGTGATGATCTGCAACCTTCTCGCTGTGCGGCTTCTTGCGTGCATATGCACGCAGTCGGCTCCACAGCGAGAAAAGTTGCTGGTGCTCTCCTGCAATAGGGGTGCGGCGTGGCCAGTCTTGTCTCGTTCCCTGAGGATGGCCGCCCGCGCAGCGGCGTGGCCAGTCTCGAAGGGTCGTCACGCGACTTTCTCGCGTTTCTGAGGCTTCGAGGCCGCTTCGCGGCACCTCAGCCAGCGGGGAGGCAGCGGCGTGGCCAGTCATTCCCCGTTCCCTGAGGATGGCCGCCCGCGAAGCGGCGTGGCCAGTCTCGAAGGGTCGTCACGCGACTTTCCCGCGGTTCTGAGGCTTCGAGGCCGCTTCGCGGCACCTCAGCCAGCGGGGAGGCTGCTTCGCGGCACCTCAGCCAGCGGGTGCGGATCGGCTACGGCAGGGTCAGCCCCTCCGCGACCCCGACCGCCAGCCCGTCCGCGACCAGCGACGCCGCACACGCCGCCAACTGGTCGCGGTCGGGCCACGCGACATCGGACAGCCGAACCTCCCCATGCCCGCGCAGCGCGGCCATGATCCTGCCGCGACACTGCCGGTCCGTGCCCTCCCACGACTGCGCCCGCCGCTCGGGCCCGTCCCAGGCGGGGCGGCCGGCGGCCAGCCACGCGCACGATCCCGCGACCGGGCACTCCCCGCACCGCGGCGACCGCGCCGTGCACACCAGCGCGCCCAGCTCCATCACCGACACTGACCACAGGGCAGCGTCGGCGTCCGCGGGCGGCACGAACTCCCACGCACGCCGTCGCTCGGCGGCGGTCTCGTGCGCCGCCGGGAACTCGACGCCGCCGTCGAGCCGCGCCAGGACCCGCCGGATGTTCGTGTCGAGCACGAGCGAGCGCCGTCCGAACGCGAACGCCAGCACCGCCGCCGCCGTGTACCGCCCGACCCCGGGCAGCGCCAGGAGCGCCGCCTCGTCCTCCGGTACCTCGCCGGCGTGCTGGTCGACGATGGCGCGCGCGGTCTCCTGCAGCCGCAGCGCGCGCCGGGGATAGCCGAGCCGGCCCCAGGCGCGCAGTACGTCGGAGGTCGGCGCCTCCGCCAGCGCGGCCGGTGTGCCCCACCGCGACATCCACGCCTCCCACAGCGGCGCCACGCGGGCCGCGGGCGTCTGCTGACACATCACCTCGCTGACCAGCACGCCCCAGGCGGTGGTGCCGGGGGCGCGCCAGGGCAGGTCGCGTGCCGCCGTCGAGAACCACCCCGCCAGCCGCGGGGCCAGGTCGCCGGACGGATCGGTGCGTGGCGCGGGCGGCGTGGAGGTCAGCGCCAGGTCCCCCGCGTGTCGATGACCCGCTTGCCGGACAGCCGCTCCCGGTCGAGCTCCTTGAACTCCCGGTGGTCGACCAGCAGGACGACGACGTCGGCGCGCTCCAGCGCCTCGTCGAGACCCACCAACTGCACCGGGCCGCCGGCGAGCTTGGCGGGCGGCTCGGTCACGTTGGGTTCGACGGCCAGCACAGTCGCCCCCGTGACGGCCCCCGGCAGGGCGGCGGCGATGTCGAGGGCCGGCGACTCGCGGAGGTCGTCGATGTCCGGCTTGAACGCCAGGCCCAGCGCCGCGATCACGGGCTGCTCGAGCCCCTCGGCGGCGGCGCGCACCTTGTCGAGGACCCACTCCGGCTTGCCGTCGTTGACGAGGCGCGCGGTGTGGATGAGCTTCGACGTCTCGGGCGCGGAGGAGACGATGAACCACGGGTCGACGGCGATGCAGTGCCCACCGACGCCGGGGCCGGGCTGCAGGATGTTGACGCGGGGGTGCTTGTTGGCGAGCTCGATCAGCTCCCAGACGTCGATGCCGAGCTGGTCGCAGATCAGCGAGAGCTCGTTGGCGAACGCGATGTTGACGTCGCGGAACGAGTTCTCGGTGAGCTTGGCCATCTCGGCGGTGCGGGCGTCGGTGAGGTGCAGCTCGGCCTTGCAGAACGAGGCATACAGCTCGCGGGCGCGCTCCGCGGCGGCGGGGGTGAGGCCGCCGATGATCCGGTCGTTGGTGACGAGTTCCTCCATGACGCGGCCGGGCAGTACGCGCTCGGGGGCGTGCGCGTACTCGACCCCGGTGAGCTCCGGCCGAGCAGCGGCGATCCGGGCGGCCATGTGCTCGGTGGTGCCGGGCGGGGAGGTGGACTCGAGGATGACGAGCTCGCTCCCGGTCAGGTGCGGCAGCAGCGAGTCGGTGGCCGCGTCGATGTAGCGCGTGTCGACCCGGTAGCCGTCGGCGAAGGGGGTGGGGACGGCGACGATGTAGACGTCAGCGGCGGGCGTCTCGGCCTGGGCGCGGAGTCGTCCGGCGGCGACGGCGTCGGCGACGAAGCCGCCCAGCGCGGGTTCCACGAACGGAACCTCGCCGCGGTTGACCGCGTCGACGTGCTTCGGATTGACGTCGACGCCCACCACGTCATATCCGTTCGCGGCGAGGATCGCGGCCGTGGGCAGACCGATGTAGCCGAGGCCGATGACGGCGATTGTGCGGTCTGTGGACATGAGAAACCCCCGATTTGTTGTTGGACGCACCAGCGTAAAGATTAGCCCAGAGCCCATCCTCGGTTAGGCTGGCGGTTGGCCGGAGCGCGGCATCGGTAATCGACCAACCAACTAGGGGGCATGGGAGTCTTGCGCATTCTCGTCGTCGCCCAGTACTTCCCGCCGAGGCGCTCCACGTTCTCCTCGCGGTGGTCGTGGCTGACGACGAAGCTGGCGGAGGCCGGGCACGACGTTGACGTCGTAGCCCTCATGTCCGCCGCCCGCCAGTTGGGAAACCTCCGCTACGCGCTGCTGGCCGACCCGCCGCCGGACCGGGTCACCATCCATCCCGTCCTGCCGCCTCTGCAACGACACAGCTCCGGCGTGGCCGCGCGAGCCGTGATCGACTTCGTGATGGGCATCCAGTCCTTCCGCCGCGCGATGCGCGTGCGCCGCACCGACGTCGTCGTCGCGTCCGCCCCCACCGCGGTCACGATCCCGATCGGATGGGCCGTCGCCGCCCTCAAGCGGCGTCCCTTCGTGCTGGACCTCCGCGACGCCTGGCCCGAGCTGATGGACAACTGGCGTGAGTGGGACGACGACGGCCGCGGCCTCCGCGGGCACCCGGCCAAGCGCCTGATGGTGGGGGCGTCGACGCTGATCGTGGGCCCGGTGCTGCGCGCGCTGCGTGCCGATGCTGATGCGGTGATCGTCACCACCGAGGGCCTCGCGCGGCGGCTGCGGGACGCCGGGTTGTCGCGGGTGCATGTGGTGCGCAACACGTCGTCCAAGCCGTGGGCCTACCCGCTGCCGGCTCCGGCGCTCGAGAGCGAGACGCTGAACGTGCTGTACCTGGGCAACGTGGGCCGCGCCCAGCTGCTGGCCACCGCCGTCCGCGCGGCCGCACTGGCAAAGCAGCGCGGGGTGCCGGTCCGGCTGCGGTTCGTCGGGTCCGGGCCGCAGTGGGAGGCGGCGCACGACATCGCCCGCGACACCGACGCCCCCGTCGAGTTCTACGAGCGCGTGCCGACCCACCAGGTGTTGCCGCACTACGAGTGGGCGGACACCGTGCTGGTGAGCCTGCGCGATTGGGAGCTGCTGGCGGAGACGGTGCCATCGAAGCTGTACGAGATCATGCTGTCCGGCCGCCACATCACCGCCTCGGTGGCGGGGGAGACCGCGGAGCTCATCACCGAGCTCGAAGCGGGCGACGTGGCCGCACCCGAGGACGTCGAGGCGTTGGCCGATCTCTGGGCCGCCCTCGCGGCGGACCGGTCCCGGCTCTCCGTCCCGGCGACGGGGCGCGCCTGGGTGGAGCGTGAGTTGAGCGTGGACAAACTGGCGACGACGTTCGCCGACGTGTTGGAGGAGGTGGCCGATGCCCGGGGGGCGCGTTGACCAAGCCAGACTCGTGGCCTCGACGGTGGCCCGCAACCTCGTCGACGATCCACTGGGCTTCGCCCTGCTTGTGGGGCGCCGGTTCGGATCTGGGAGGCGGGGCGTGCCCTCGCGGACCGAGACGGGGCTCGTGGGGGCGCTCGGCGCCTACCTGGCGGACCGCCCCGAGGTGGCGGCTCGCGCTCTGCGGTCGCGGCGCCCGAGTCGCGCGACGCCGCTGGACCGCCTCGCTGCCCGGCTGGCCGTGGCCGTCGGGGACGCCGAGGCGATCCCGCCGCGGCTGCGCGACGACGCCCGCGTGCGCTCGGACCAGGCGTGGACCCGCGGCGAGCTGACGGAGGCGGTCGCGGCGCTCGGCGACGCGGACAGCGTCGTGGCCAGGCGCCGCCGCTCGGAGCTGGCCCTTCTGCAGCCGGGCTTCCGCCTGCAGGTGGACATCCGGCCCCAGGGCGCCGCGGTGGAGACCGCGCGTGTCCTCCACATCCTCACCAACTCGAAGCCGCACACCCAGTCCGGCTATACGGCGCGCAGCCATGCCGTGCTGCGGGCGCAGCGCGCCGAGGGACTCACGGTGGCGGCGGCGACGCGCATCGGGTACCCGGTGACGATCGGCACGCTCAACGCTGCCCCCGTCGACTGGATCGACGGCATCGCGTATCACCGGCTGCTGGCCCCCGGCCTCCCCGTCGACGCCCGGCGCCGGCTCGAACTGCAGGTGGCGGCGCTGGACCCGCTGGTCGAGGCGTTCGGCCCCGGCGTCATCCACACCACAACTGACTTCACGAATGCCCTGGTGGCCGAGGCCGTGGCCCGTCGGCACCACCTGCCGTGGGTGTACGAGATGCGAGGGCAGCTGGAGCTGACGTGGATCGCGGCGCTTCCGGAGCCCTGGCGTGCCGACGGCGAACGCAGCGAGCGCGTGCGCCTGCTGCGCGCCAAGGAGGCCGAGCTCGCCGCCGCGGCCGACGCCGTCGTCGTGCTGTCCGAAGTGCAGGCCGAGGACCTGGTGTCGCGGGGCGTGGCTCGGGACCGGATCTCGGTTGTCCCCAACAGCATCGATCCGACCTTCCTGGCGCGGACCAACACGCCCGCGCAGGCCCGGGCCGACCTCGGGCTGCCGACGGACGGCGTGTGGGCGGGCACTGTCTCCTCCCTGGTCGACTACGAGGGCCTCGACACGTTCCTGCGGGCGCTCGCCGAGGCGCGGCGGCGCGGGATAGACCTGCGTGGCGCCATCGTCGGCGACGGGGTCTCTCGTCCGGGCCTCATCGCGCTGGCACGGGAGCTCGGCATCGAGGACAAGGTGCTCTTCCCGGGCAGGGTCCCGGCCGCTGAGGCCATCCGCTGGCACGAGGCGCTGGACATGTTCGTGGTGCCGCGCCGCGACACCCCTGTCTGCCGGATGGTCACCCCGATGAAGCCGGTTGAGGCCATGGCCCTGGGCAGGCCGGTGGTGGCGAGCGACCTCCCGGCGCTGCATGAGCTCGTGGGCCGCGACGCCGGCACGTTGGTACCGGCCGACGACGTGGCCGCGTGGGCCGACGCGCTCGGTGTGCTCGCGCAGGATACCGCCGCCCGCACCGCGAAGGGGGAGGCGGGCCGTTCGTCGGCTGCGCTGAGGACGTGGCAGCATGGCGCGGTGACGTACGCAGAGATCTACCGGCAGCTCGGGGTGTCGCGTGGCTGACGCGGACGGTCAGGGCGGCAGGCGGCTCAAGCACCGTGGCGCAGAACCCGCCGTGCCCCGCCGTGCCCACCCCGACTCGACCGACCACCTCTCACCGGTCAGTGGGCGTCCACCGTTCCGGGAGTACCTCTCGCAGTTGGTGGAGCGGCGCCACTTCATCGGCATGCAGGCCTGGTCCCAAAGCACGACCCAGCACCGCGGCATGCTGCTGGGCAATGTCTGGCTTGTGCTGGCTCCCGCGCTCGACGGACTCATCTACTTCATGATCTTCGGGCTGATCCTCAGGGCCGGCGGCGCCATCGAGAATTTCTTCGGTTATCTCGTCATCGGCGTGTTCCTGTTCACCTACACGTCGCGCACGATCAACTCCTCGGCCACGTCAATCCACAACAACCGGGGGCTGATCCGGGCGTTCACCTTCCCGCGGGCGGTGCTTCCCGTAGCGGCGACCCTGCGTGAGACCTTCGCGATGTTGCCTGTGCTCATCACGCTCATCGTGCTTCTCATCGCGGTGCCCCCCCATGCGCTACCGACCGCCGCGTGGGTCCTCCTGCCTGTGGTGTTCCTCGTCCACGCTGTCTTCAACCAAGGGATCGGGTTTCTTCTCGCGCGCGTCGCCACGGCTTTGCCGGACGCTCGTCAACTCATCCCCTACCTGCTCCGGCTCTGGTTCTACGGTTCCGCCGTGATGTTCGCCGTTGACCGGTTCGACAGCGTTCCCTGGATCGGACAGTTGGTGCGCATCAATCCGATGTATCAACTCTTGACGATCTATCGCTCGCTGTTACTCGACGCGACCATCCCCCCCATTGGGCAGTGGGTGACTGTCACACTTTGGGCGCTGGGTGCGCTCGTAGTCGGAGCGTTGTTCTTCTGGCGGGCTGAGGTGTCCTATGGCCGCGAGTGAGGCGCCGGGCCGGATCTCAGTGCTGGTCGACGATGTGTCGGTGCGGTACAGGACCGAGACCTCCAACGTGGACGCGTTGCCGTCGGCTAAGCGTGTCCTCGCCAGGGCCGGCCAGGCCATCGGGCTGACCACGTACACCGGGGTTGACGCCTTGAAGGGCATCAGTTTCGTTGCGCGTGAGGGTGAGCACATCGGCCTGGTTGGTGCGAACGGGTCTGGCAAGTCGACGCTGCTGCGCGTGATCGCCGGAGTCGAGCCTCCCCGCACCGGTCGCGTCCTGGCTGAGGCCACCCCGGTTCTGTTGGGAGTGAGCGCGGCGATGATGCCGGCCCTGACAGGGGAGAGGAATGTTCGGCTCGGCCTGTTGGCGCTCGGGTTCCATCCCGACGAGATCACCGAAATCATGCCCGGAGTGATCAAGCTCGCCGGCATCGGCGATGCCATTCACCGTCCCATGAAGACGTACTCCTCCGGCATGGGCGCGCGGCTGCGGTTCGCCATCGCGGCGGCGGCGCAGCCGAGCATCCTGCTGATCGATGAGGCGCTCGGGACGGGCGACGCCGCCTTCGCGGACCGCAGTAAGCGCAAGATCGATGAACTCCGCGCTGGGGCGGGCACGATCTTCCTGGTGTCGCACGCTGCGCAGACCATCGAGGAGATGTGCACGCGCGCCATCTGGCTGCATTTGGGTGAGCTCATCATCGACGGATCGGCCGTGGAGGTCGCCCGGGCGTACCGGTGGTGGGCCCACTGCGTGGCCCAGGATGACATGGCGAAGGCGACGGAGGCCTTCGAACGAGCAAGGGCAGGCGATCCGGTTGTGCCGTGACCAGACCGCGGTTGGTGGGCGTTACGCTGATACCAATGAGCGCTAGCATTCCTAGGCATCAGAATCGAAGGATTGGGATGAACACTGTCACTATTATCGGTCAAGGCTATGTGGGTCTACCCCTTGCAGAGGCCGCTACGTCGGCCGGGCTGCATGTCTATGGATATGACGTCAGTACCCGAGTCTGCGAGATGCTCCGCCAAGGACGATCCCACGTAGACGACGTCTCCGACGCCGAGATCGTGCGAATGCTGGCGAACGGCTATGAGCCCACGACCGACGCTAGCGTTATTGGTCTATCCGACGTAGTGGTGATATGCGTTCCGACTCCGCTCGGTGATGGTGGGGGACCGGATCTCACGGCTGTTCGATCTGCCTCGAGCACGATAGCGGAGAACCTGAGGGCTGGGTCGCTGGTAATCCTTGAGTCCACAACCTACCCGGGCACAACTGAATCAGTGCTCATCCCAGCACTAGAGCATGGCAGCGGACTGAAGTCCGAAAAAGACTTCGAGGTCGCATTCTCGCCGGAACGGGTCAACCCTGGCGACCCTGTCTACGGAATCCGCAACACGCCAAAACTGGTAGGCGGAGTGTCCGGCCGCGCCACCGAGCTGGCCGTGCAGTTCTATAGCCGTTTCGTCGACCAAGTCGTTCCGCTAGCAGGGCCCAGAGAGGCAGAGACCGCCAAGTTGCTTGAGAACACCTTCAGGCATGTCAACATCGCGCTCGTTAATGAAATGGCCAAGTTCTGTCACGATATGGATATCGACATTTGGGAGGTAATTCGCGGGGCGGCCACCAAGCCTTTCGGATTCATGAGGTTCACGCCCGGTCCCGGCGTTGGCGGTCATTGCATTCCCATCGATCCGAACTACCTCGCCTATGAGGTGAAGAGCAGGTTGGGCTACCCGTTCAGATTTGTCGAACTCGCGCAGGAGATTAACAACTCCATGCCCGAGTACGTCGTAGGTCGTCTTGCTAAACTCCTAAATGATCAAGAGCGCTCGGTGAGAGGGTCCAGTGTTCTGTTGCTGGGGGTGACCTACAAGCCGGACATAGCGGACCAGCGTGAATCGCCGTCCGTTGCCGTCGCCAAGAGGTTGATTGCATTAGGCGCTGATGTGCAATACCACGACCCCTTCGTTCCCGAATGGAAAGTCGACGGGGTGCTGCTTAAGTCAGTTTCAGACCTGGATCGGGCCCTGGACAGCGTACACGTTTCTGTCCTCCTTCAAGCGCACACTCAATATCGGAATGCGAATCTTGAAGACAAGGCGCGGCTTCTGTTCGACACGCGGGGCATTACTGGAGGTGTGCGCCTGTGAATCTCATTGTCTGTGCGCGACTGTATCTTGGTTGTAGGAATAGATGACCCAGAGGATGGAGACACGCCGGGTCCTACTGCGAGCACGCCGTGTGCTGGGCTTGATCAGGCTGAATTCGAGGTCGACGGCACCGAAAGGTGTTCCGTCACAGCGTCGGGAGCCGACTACTCTGCACATCCTCTGTGACTCCGCGGACACACTTGGCGGAGTGCAAGTGTTCGTGAAATATCTCCGCCAAGCAGCCACCCGACTAGGCATTGAAGTGGAGGTGATCAGTCGATTCAACGACGCATCGGGGGAAGCCCCCCGGCGCGCAGACTCGTACATCTACCAGCGAGACTTCGCCGGACTGCTTGCCATTAGGGACCGAACGGCAGACGCCCCTGAGAGTACGCTAGATGCCCAGCGGCAAATTGAGGAAGCCAAGCGTAGCGCACGGACGCGTCTGCAGGAGATGGCCAGTAGGTGGGGCAGCTCTGATATCGTGCTGGCAGTCCAGAGTGGTGCCCTGCTGGAACTCCTCGACGCTGGTTACTGGCAGTCGCCCCGTTCGTTTAGACTGCTCTTTCAATACCATGGGACTGTAGAGTATGCAAAGTTGATGCCCTACTGGTCGAGGCTTCAGCAGGCTCTCTCAGCCGTGGATTTGGTCATCGCGCTATCGGAGGGCGACGCCGAGGGTTTCAAAGCATCCGGGGCACTTGCCGTCGAGGTTATTCCTAACTCGGTTCCCCGCCCCCTTGAAGTGCCAGAGTATGGTCAGCGTCCTTCTCGCGCCATTTTCATGGGTCGACTCGCTTCTGAGAAATCCGTTGATGAACTCTTGCAAGCCTGGTCCCTATCATCTGCAGGCGCGAGTGGGTGGGCGCTCGAGATCTATGGGGATGGTCCCGAACGCGGTAAGTTGATCCAACTTGCGCACCAGCTTGACGTCGCGGACAGCGTGACTTTTCCTGGGACAACGAGTCTGGCCACCGATGTCCTGGCGAACGCGCAGGTGCATCTATCCACCTCCCATCGTGAAGGCATGCCCATGTCGATTCTTGAGGCGAACTCCGTAGGAACCCCAAGCATTGTGTACGACGCGAGCCCGGGTACCCGGGAAGTAGTCCAAGATGGAAGGTCGGGAATACTGGTGCAGGTGGGGGATGTTAAGGCCTTTGCGCGAGAGCTTGCTATGTTCCTAAGTAGTGCCGCCCGACGAAAGGAGATGAGTAGGGCGGCGCGTGAGTACGCCAAAGCGTTCGTCCCTGAGGCCGTGGACGAACGTTGGCGCAAGGTCCTGGCACCCGGTCGGGCAAGTGTCTCGGCGCGCGCGGTGCAGGCCAGCACATCTGACGCCGTAGTTTTTGAGGGGTGGTTCTTGAGGGCCACGCGGCGCGCCAGCATCACTATAGTAACTGTCGTTGACCAAGAGATTGAGGCTAAGAGCCTGGTCATTACCGTGGACGCTTTGGACTCACAAGGATCTGTTCTTCCGCGTGAGAGCGTGCGTCTGCCCTGGTCGTCACTATTGCAGGCACCCTATGCGAACTTCCCGCATAAGCCGTCCGGAATCAGCGAGGTCTCTATACCCGTACCGGTATCCGATGAAGTCGGGGGCTTGCGCGTGCGGATTCAGCGCTGGGGGCTGAAGAAGCATCGGCCGTCCACTGTCGTGCGTGGTGTCTACTTGTTCGGAGTCGCCCAGTCTGACGGGTTGGTGGAGGTGGGAGTCAAGATGCTCCCTGTGAAAGGCGGGTCGGACTCGTGAATCAAAGTGGCAGCCATATGCGCCGTTTCTCGGTCGTCATCGGTTTTAAGGACTGGGGGTTAGAGCGCTTGGCGCTTACTCTGTCATGGCTCGTCCCACAATCCGAGGCTGCCGGGGGGGAAGTCATCGTCTCGGACTATGGCTCGCAGGGCGCCACCCGGGTAGAGCAGGTGAGCCGAGACCTCGGGGCACGCTATGTATACACACAAACCGACGGGGTTTGGTCAAGGTCCAGAGCCCTGAACGCAGGATTCTCGATCAGCACCGGTAGAATCCTCATCGCGACGGACGCTGACATGCTCTTCGCGCCTGGATCAATGGACAGAATCGCGCAGTTCCTGGAGCGTTCTACCGGATGTTTTGCGGTACTTCAGTGCCGAGACCTCCCCCAGCGACTCGATACCGCGGCGCTGTCGCAGGGCGAAGTCGACTGGGAGGAGTTGGAGCGCGTTTCTCGTTTCAGGCCGCGTTACGGCATGGGTGGAATGATCGCTTTTCCTCGTGACGAGTTCCTTCACTTGCGGGGTTTCGACGAGCGGATGGAGGTATACGGCGGAGAAGATATGGACTTCGCGCAAAGACTCCAGCGAGCCGGGCTGGCCCTCGTTTGGCTGGATGACCCACGGATCCGGATGTATCATGTCTGGCATCCGTCGAGTCGCCAGGCGACGGAGTCTAATGAGAGTGCTCGGGCCTCGGTCAACGCAAACAGCGATATCTATCTGCACGACAAGTCCTTCATTCGAAACCTTAGCACCTGGACACATCGACCGTTGGATGCGGAGCCCGTTGCTGCGGTGGTTATCTCAACGCGTAATCGTGCTAGATTCCTCGCCGATGCTGTCTACTCTGCCCTGAGTCAGACCGTCCGTGACATCGAGGTCATCGTGGTCGATGACGGATCCGATGATGACACTGCGTTGGTGCTAGGGAGTATTGACGATCCGCGTCTTCGTGTTCTACGCCAAGAGGGTATGGGGATCGCTGCTGCGCGGAACCTCGCTGCATCGGTTACGACCGCCAGATATACCGTCATCTTCGACGACGACGATATCATGCTTCCCGACAGAGTGGAAAGACACCTTCGGGCACTGGAAGGCGGTGATGATGGCACGTATGGTGGTTGGATCGATTTTCAGGATGGGGATCTGTCCGACTTTGTTGTTCACCCCGGACGACCGTTTTCGCACGACGTGCCCCTCGTTCTGGGCCACGTATTTGTCCACGCCACATTGATGATCCGGACGCATCTTCTCAGGACAGTGGGCTACGACACGACTTTCCGAAGTGGTTCTGATTTCAACCTCGTCATGAAACTAGTACGAACCGGTGTCCGCCTGCGCCACTACGGTGGGATTGCCATCCTACGCAGGCTTCATCACAAGCAGGTGACGCACTCCGATTCTGATTTCCAGCGCTCGTCGTGGGCAACGACACGGGGTTTAAGTCTGCTCTCCGTGTCGAAGCCGCAGTTCGACTTCCTTGTGCGAAGAGAGGATCGTGGGTTCGCGGACGTTGACGTGACCGCTGAAGCTGCCAAGCGTCTGCTCGACGCCTATGGGCCGTCCGAGACCTCCCTACACCGAGTACTGGAAGTCGAAGACCTCACCCAGTTGGAAGACGTGCAGGAGGGCGCCATACTGCGTCCAAACTGGCTGGTCATGACTCCCGAGGGTCGCAGGATAGTTCGGTCCGGTAACGTTGAGCCACCAACCTGGCGAAACGCATGGTTGCTTTCCCGTGACAGCCAGTCTTGGCGCCTCTCGCCGGGTGATTCCGGACCGAGACGTGGGCAAACCAGACTGCACGAAGCCCTTCGAGAAGTCGCTGAGCACGCGAGGACCCAAGGGGACCGTGCGATTGCAGTCTCGGCCGTCAAAGGAGGCCGAGCGGGATCTCCGCTTTATCGTATCCAGAGTGAAGGTAAGGACTACTATGCCCAGATCCTCACGATGACGAACGACGTATCGCTTTCGGAACTCGACTTGGGCGCCGAGGCAACTGTAATTGTCAAGGCGGTGGAATAGTGCGTATAGAGCTTGAATATGATGACATCCTGAGGCATGCGGCTCTGCTGGCTACCCCTGGTGAATACGATGGTTTCCCCAGCCCTTCCCGGCTCGTGATCGACTGGGTGCCACGTCGTATCGTTGGGGCAGACCGCCTGGCTGTCGCGGGAGCGTTGTCGTTTGCGAAGTATGTTTCGGGTGCGCTTTCCGTAGAGGGAGCGATCAGTAAGCAGACGGCGATTGCGATCCAGCGGTTCTTTGGGGACAGAGCTGTCGACCTTCAGGATGTGACACTGCGCCCTCGTGAGCCCGCAAGAGGGCCTGGGGCGTTCTTGCTGGGCGATTCAGATGGCCCCCTACCGTCGCCGCGATGGGTCGGATTCGATGCTCCCCGACAGATCGGGCTGATCGATCATCCTAGCTTCCGCCGGGCCGGGTCGTCCTTTGAGGGCGACATGTTGCACGTGCCCAGCAACGCATGGGCATTCAGCCGGTCGCTAGGCCGGAGCGATATCAGATCAAAGCTCCCGCAGATTGCCTACGCGATCTTAATGGCGGAGGACTTTGAGATCGGTGAGTTGTGGCTTCCGTCATCTGTAGTTCGCGATGACTCTTTCGACCGCGTGGTTGAACTGCTGAAGAGTGTAGACCTTGCAGTCGGGTTCTGGCCCGAGCAATGACTGAAGGAATTTGTCGCGTGATTGTCAGCCGAGACGAGGAGGCGGGCACATAATGCCCAAGGGGGTGGGGATCTTTGGGAGTTGCGTGAGCCGCGACACGCTTGAGGCGCGTGGCAATGGTTCGTTGGAGTTGCTGGAATATGTGGCTCGACAGTCCGTGATTTCCCTGCGAACGAATGCGAGGCGCCATTTGCCACTGGAGCTGGCACTGTCCAGTGCTTTCCAGGTGAGGAATGTGGAGAGCGATGCGCGTGGAAATGCAGAGTCGCGCATTGCCCATATCGCTGACCGTTGCACTGTGCTGCTTTGGGACTTGGTTGATGAGCGTCATGGATGTGTTCGCTTCGGTGATGGGACGTACGTGACCCGAAGCATCGAGTTGATAACGAACGAGGTCTTCTCGTCTTATCTCGCGGATGGCGAGATCTTGTCCTTCGGTAGCGACGAGCACTTCTTCGCGTGGTGCCTGGCGGCTGATCGTTTCGTGGAAGGTCTGCGTAGCTCTGGGATTCTCGAGAGGGTGCTGATCGTCAAGGTTCCGTGGGCCAGCGAAATGGAGGACGGTTCCCCCACTCCGACCTCGATGGGGATGACAGCGACCGAGGGAAACAAGGCCTTCGAGAGATATTATGAGCACCTGCAGGGGTTGGGGCTGCCCAGCGTCTCGCCTTCCCTAGCGCTCGGCGATTCACGGCATCGTTGGGGCCCTGCGCCGTTTCATTACGCCCAGTCGGTGTACGAGGACCTCAACGAGGGTATAGATCGATTCTTGCTGGGCGCCTCGATCTAGTCATCGAGACGCCGGCCGGGCTCTCCGGGTAGGCTGCGAAACTCCTGCATCCGTTGTCCCACGCCTAGAAGGCTGGCAATCGCCGCAGTTCCGCGCTCCGCGGCGCGGCCGTCGCCGTACGGGTTAACGGCCTGAGCCATGGCGCTGTAGGCATCCTGGTCTTCCAGGAGGGCCGAGGCAGTGTTGACGATGTTGGTGACCTCGCTGCCCACGAGCCTGACGGTCCCCGCCTCGACAGCCTCGGGCCGCTCGGTGTTGTCGCGGAGGACCAGAACTGGCTTCGCTAGGCTGGGCGCCTCTTCTTGCACACCGCCCGAGTCGGTGAGGATGAGGTGCGCCCACTGCTGAGCGTGCACGAACTCCTGGTAGTCCATCGCCTCCGTCACCATGACGTTGTCCAGGCCCTGCAGCGCGGGCTCGACCTGCTCGCGGACGGCGGGATTCTGGTGTGCAGGGTAGAGGATCAGGTACTCGGGGTAGCGGCGGGCGATCTCGGCCACGGCCTCCCCGATCCGTCGGAGGGGTTCGCCCCAGTTCTCGCGCCGATGCGTGGTCAGAAGGATCATCGGGCGGCCCGATTCGTGTTCCTTCCGCAGCCGGCGGTCGCTGAACTGGACGTCGCGGGCCGCGGTCCAGCGGAGGGCGTCGATGACGGTATTACCGGTGACCACGATCTTGGCCGGGTCCACGTTCTCGCGCAGCAGGTTGTCCCGCGAGGTCGTCGTCGGCGCGAGGTGGAGCGACGTGACCTGGCCGGCGATCCTGCGATTCGCCTCCTCCGGGAACGGGGAGTGGATGTCGCCGGAGCGGAGGCCCGCCTCGAGGTGAACCACCGGAATCAGGCGGTAGAAGCACGCGATGGCGGCGATCGCCACGGTGGTGGTGTCCCCCTGCACGACCACGGCGTCGGGCTTGATCTGCTCCAGCACCGGATCGAGCTGCGAGGCGATCCGGGACGTCAGTTCGTTCAGGGTGCTGCCGTGCTTGAAGACCTTCAAGTCGAGGTCCGGGGTGATGCCGAACCAGCGGTTGACCTGGTCCATCATCTCCTGATGCTGGCCGGTGCTGACCACGAACGGCTCCAGCACGGGCGAGGCCTCGAGGGCCTTGATCAGCGGAGCCATCTTCACGGCTTCGGGACGCGTGCCGTAGATGACCATGACCCGCTTAGACATCAAACCTCCCGCTTGCCGCACCCCCCGGCGCGTGGACCCTTCGGTTGAGCATAAGGGGGGCAGCGATTCATTATCGAATCTCGTCACAGCTCGATGGTGGCGAGGGGGAGCCCGGGCAGATGCACGTCGGACTTCAGGAACGACTCGTCGTCGGCCGTCCAGGTGTGATCCTCCGGGCGGCCGCTGCGCCACTGCACGAAGTTGAACCGGTCCGCCGCGTAGATCCGGCCACCCTCCGCCAGCGCGCGCTCCAGGAAGTCCGAATCCTCGCCGCGGGTGCGGGGCGCGAAGCGCAGCGTCCGAGCCAGGTCACGCGCGGCGGTGAGCGTCGGGCCCGCCACGAAGTGCGTGTACCGGTGCTCGTTCACCTCCTGCGTCAGGACGGTGACGTCGCGGGCCGCCAGGTGCACGAACCTGCAGTGCTTGCCCACCACCTCGGCGTCGGAGTAGCGCATGGCTCGCAGCAGATCGGCCAGGTAGTCCGGGCCGTACCAGTCGTCGTCGTCCATCTTCGAGACCACCTCGCCGTCGGCGCGGTCGAGGAGCGCGTTGAGGCAGTCGCCCAGGGTGTCGTCGGTGCCCATCGGCAGCACGGTCACGTTCTCGATCCCCAGCGCCCGGGCCTTGGCCGCGACGTCGCGATCCTCGAAGTTGTGCGTGGCCACGAGCAGCTGCAGGTCCACGTCGCGCTGCGCGGCCACCCTGGCCAGCACGTGGTCGATCTGGTGCGGCCGGTTCGTGGCCACGAGCGCCGACACCGTCGGGAGGCGGACCGGCTCGTTGGGGATCCCCACGGACTCCAGGATCGTGTCCACGCGATGGCCGTACGTGTGGGCCTTCCACAGCTCCCGCTGCCCGACGTGGACCATCCGGGCGCGCGCCATCTCGTCGGTGACCAGCGAGCCGATCGCGGACTCCGCCTCGGCGGGGGTGGAGACCTGCGCCACGCCGTCGCCCAGGAACGCGGCCAGCGACGGCGCGGGCGTCGACACCACGGGCGTCCCACACGCGGTGATCTCCAGGACCCGGCGGGCGAACATCGTCGGCGATGTCGTGACCGTGTTGACGTTGAGGAACACCTTGTAGGACCGGTAGGCGCTCAGCATCTGGTCGTAGTCGAGGCTGCCGACGACGTGCGAGGCGTACGGCTCCGGGAACTGGTACTTCTCGTCGTGGTCGAGGAAGCGGGAGAAGATGTCGAACTTGACGTCCTCGGTCTCGGCCTTGAGGGCCGCGTCGAAGAGCAGTCGCATCTGCTCGCGCCGCTCCGGGTACTTGTGGGCGAACCACGTGCCGGCGAACGCGATACCCCGCGGCTGGTGCTCCCGCGACATCCGCACTGGGTTGCACACCCGGTCCGCGACGGCGAACGGGATGACGCCCACCCGGTCGTGGCCCAGACGCTCCCGGTAGGCGGGCACGCACTCGGCGTCGGTGGTGAACACCCAGTCGAACAGGGCCGCGGTGTCGAGGAAGTCCTCGAAGTGCGTCGGGTCCTCCTTGTTCCAGAAGACGCTGGGGATCCCGCGATGCCGCGCCTCGGCCGCCAACTCCACCACCGCGGGCCGCGGCGCCGACGTCCCCGTCAGGTGGTACTGCCACGCCTTCCCGTTGCCCGCCCACGCCGACTCGACGAACAGCAGGTCCAGGTCCTCGGCGTCGAGCTGCTCGCGCCAGGCGTCGGGTGAGAGCAGCACCTGGTGCCACTCGTATCGGAACGAGCCCAGCGTGAACGCGTCGGCGATGATGCCCACCCGGAGCCGGCGGCGCGGCTCGGCCTCCGGGTACTGCCACGGGCTGAACGACAGGCGGCCGTCGGAGTCCTTGAACAGGCGATCGGGGCGCCCGGCGCCGGGGCGACGACGCCGCCGCAGGAACTCCCGCAGCTGGCCCACCCCGCCCGCCCGGAGGTGCCAGAGCGCGGTGCGGACCTGCGCCAATGCCGCCGTGGACTCCTGCATCATGACTCCCTGCCCTGCCCCTCCCTCGGGCCAGAGCACCACCATATGGCGAGCCCCCGCACGGGACGAATCCGCCCCAGCTATTCCCCCGGGGGGTCTCCCGGAGGTATGGTGCCACCCGAGTCGAGAAGCGGCTTCCCCTCCGTGGAGGACCCGCTTGTCGTGTGGGCTCTCCCGTCGTCGCCCGGGGAGCCACCGTCGGCCCCTCCCGCACCCGAGAGGTGAGTCCGATGAGTGGCATTGCCGGAGCGATCGCGCTGACCAGCCGGGCGCGGCCCGACGTCGAAGCAGTCAGCCGCATGGTCCAAGCACTCCAGGGGCACCACTGGGGACCGCGGCGCATGTGCGGCGACAGTCGAGTCATCCTCGCCCATCGACACGGCGACCTCCCCGACACCCCGGACGGCCTGCAGCCGGTCGTCGATGGCGCGACCGGAGTCGCGGCGATCATCGACGGCCACCTGGTCAACCGGGCGGAACTCATCCGCGGCCTCGGCGACACGATCCGGGGCGACGCCGTCGACGACGCCCGGCTCGTCATCGCCGCCTACGCTCGCTGGGGGAAGTGGTTCGTCGAGCGACTCGAGGGCGACTTCGCCCTCGTCCTGGCCGACCGCGCCCGCCACACCACCCTCCTCGCTCGCGACCGCTTGGGGGTGAAACCCCTCTACGTCGCCGAGGCGGGGGGCGTCGTGTGGTTCGCGTCGACGATGCCCGCCCTCATCGCGTCCCGGGTGGTGGACTCCACGGTCGACCGCGACGCCGTGCGCGAGTTCATCGCACATGCGGGCCGGGTCGCGTCGCCGGGCACTGTGCTCACCGGGGTCCAGAAGCTGCCGCCGGCCACCCTCAGGATCATCGACGCCGACGGCGAGACGCGCGACCGCGTCTACTGGCAGCCGCCCGTCCGGCCCCAAGTCGCGGACACGACCCCGTCCCGGGACCGGGTCGACGCCCTCCACGAGGCGCTGCGGGCGGCGATCCGCCGTCGTCTCCCGGACACAGGCCCCGTTCACGTGCCGCTCTCGGGCGGCCTGTACTCGAGCCTGTTGGTCGCGCTGCTCACCGACTGCCACCTCGGGCCGGTGCACACCCTCAGCCTCGGGTTCGACGGAGTCGGCCACCGGGACGGGGACGAGCTGCACCATGCCGGTGTCGTCGCGCGCCGCTACGGGACCAGGCACCAGGCGCTGCAGGTGCCGGTGGGGGAGCTCGCCGCGACGGTCCACGGCGCCGTCGACGACATGATCGAGCCCCTCGGGGACCCCGAGGCCGTCGCCCTGCACCTCGCGTCGCGAAACCTCCCGGACCCGACGCGACCGGTGTGGTTCGGGCACGGGCCGGCGGAGGCGCCGCGATCGCCCGAGCGGCTCCGCGACCTGGCCGAGGGGCCGCTGGTGCGGATCGACAGCATGACGCGGGGGTGGTCCGTGCAGGCCGAGGTGCCGTTCCTGGACCGCGCCGTCGTCGAGCTGGTGGCCGCGGACCCGGCCGGGGCGGCGCCCGGCGAGACCCCCAGGCTCGTCTCCACATTGGCGCGGGAGGTTCTCCCGCCCCGGATCGCCGCCCGACCCCGGCACTGCCCGGCGCTCCCGGCCGCGGCATGCCTCGACGGGCCGCTGCTGGACCTGGCCCGCGACACCCTCCGCTCGCGGGCAGCACAGGAACGGGCACTGGTGCAGCCGTTCCTGCTCGAGCGCTGGCTGGCGGCACCGCAGCGGCGCGGCGGGGCTGCGGGCTCGGCGCTCTGGGCGCTGACGGTCCTCGAGTTGTGGCTGCAGCGCCACGCGGCGTGACCGCGCGCGATCAGGCGGACGGTTGGAACGGCAGCTCGCCCGTGGTGACGACGCGGTCCGCGATCACCGACATCTTGAGGTTCAGGTGCTGGCTGGCCAGCCGCAGCAGGTTGAGGGCCGTCTCGCGCGTGATCATGTGGCGCCCCATCAGGACGCCGATCGCCATCGCGATCTCCCGATTGGTGCGCAGAGCGGCCTCCAGCTGCTCGGCCCGCTCCCGGCTGACGGCCACCGAGGTGCCCATCGACGCGAAGGTGGCCAGGACCACGGCCTGATCCGAGTCCCAGGACTCGGTGAAAGCGCCCTCGCGGTCCGCGTACATGTTGAGACTCGCGATCGTGTGCGCCGCGTCGATGAGGTGCAGCGGCTGCGCGAAGATGCTGCGCACGCCGAGGGCTTCGGCACCCGCCGAGTAGGCGGGCCACCGGTCGTCGGTCCGAAGGTCTGGGATGTGGTACGGCCGCTTGTCGCGGATGGCGTCGAGACAGGGACCGATGTTCAGGTCGTACTGCAGGTCGTCGAGGCGCTGCGCCAGCTCGTCGCTCACCACGAGCGACTTGAACCCCGGCCCCTCCTGCACCGTGATGGTCGCCCACCGGGCACCGGGAATCAGCTCGATGGCGGCTTCGACGATCGCCGTGGTCGTCGGTCGGGAGTCGTCGCGCAGGCGTGCGGCCATGGTGTCGAGCCGGGCCGCGACGTCGGTCACGCCCCAGCGCCGGGCGCCCGTCGGGTCCGGCAGACTTCCGTCCTTCACAGTCCCCACCTTCCTGCGTCGGCGTCGTGTCCGCGACGACACGCCCACGGTACCCGCCCCCCGCGGGCCATCCAGAATCGCGGGGTGGGCCGGCGCCCCCGAGCGCGCGGGTTTACCCTGAGAGCTCGAGCCGGGCGCCCCCGGGAGGGCGCCGGCGAAGGAGCCCGACGATGACCTATCCGTGGTGGAGCATGCTCCCCTTCGTGGCGATGCTGGCCGCCATCGCGATCCTCCCCCTGCTTCCGCACACCGCCCACCACTGGGAGAAGCGGGCCGTACAGCTGGGGCTGGCGCTCGCGCTCGGGATCCCGGTGGCCATCGCGGTGTGGACGTTCGACGACCCGTGGCGCGTCGGCCACGCCCTCTACGAGTACGTGCAGTTCATCTCGCTGCTGCTGGCGTTGTTCGTGGTCTCAGGCGGGCTCTTCCTCAAGGGCGACATCGAGGCAACGCCGCGCAACAACACGATCTTCCTCGCCATCGGGGGCATCGTCGCGTCGTTCGTCGGCACCACCGGCGCCGCCATGCTCCTCATCCGCCCCCTGCTCAACACCAACCAGGAACGCAAGCACCGGGTGCACACCGCCCTGTTCGCGATCTTCATCGTGGCCAACTGCGGCGGCCTCCTCACGCCGCTGGGCGATCCGCCGCTGTTCCTGGGCCTGCTGCGCGGCGTGCCGTTCACGTGGACGTTCACGCTGTGGCCCCAGTGGCTGTTCGTCCTGGCCCTCATGCTGTTCAGCTACTACGCACTCGACCGCCGCATCTACGCCACCGAAGCACCCGAGGACGTCGCATTCGACCGCAGCAACGTCCAGCCGCTGGGGATCCGCGGCAAGCTCAACTTCCTCTGGTTCGCCGTCATCATCGCGGCCGTCGCCTTCGCGCCGTCGATGGACCTGCACGCCATCGAGACCGGCCACGCCGTTGCGGGGGACTGGATCCCGGTGCGCGAACTCATCATGTGGGGCGCGGCCGCCGCGTCGCTGCTCACCACCCAGCGCAGCGTCCGCTACGGAGACAACGAGTTCAGCTGGGGGCCGATCGCGGAGGTGGCGGCCCTCTTCGTCGGCATCTTCCTCACCATGATCCCGGCGCTGGAGTACCTGGGCCAGCACGCCAGGTCGCTGCCGCTCGATGAGATCACCTTGTTCCTCTTCACGGGCGGGCTGTCGTCGGTCCTCGACAACGCGCCGACGTACGCGACCTTCTACGAGATGGCGTCGCAGCTGCCGGCGCCCGCCGGGGTCGCGATGATCGGCACGACCCCGCCCGTCCCCGAAACCTATCTGGTGTCGATCTCGCTGGGCGCGGTCTTCTGCGGGGCCCTGACCTACATCGGCAACGGCCCGAACTTCATGGTGAAGTCAGTGGCGGAGTCGCGGGGGGTCAACATGCCGTCGTTCGGCGTGTACGTGATCCGCTCGATGCAGTACCTGGCGCCGACGCTGCTGGCGATGATGCTGCTGATGATCGCCGACCACCCCGCCGCCTGGGCGGCCGGGGGCGCGGTGGTGGCGTGGATCGTGGCGCGTGGTGTCGCGGACATCCGGAGCTCGACGGCGGCCGTCGGGGCCTGAGGCCGCGCGCCCCGCCCGCCGCTAGCCGGTGTTCTGCAGGCCCGCGGCCGCGCCGTTGACCGTCAACAGCAGCACCCGCGTCCACACCTGACGCTCGGCGTCGTCGATCGGAGCCTCCGGATCCCGGATGAGGCGCAGCGCCCGCAGCTGCAGGTGGCTCAACGCGTCGATCGACGGCGCGCGCAGCCCCACCCGCCCGTGCAGGAGCGGCTTGGCCTCCAGCAGCTCGCGCTGGCCCATGGTCTCCAGGACCAGCCGCTTGGTGAGGTCCAACTCCTCCAGGACGCGTTTCGTGACATCGGGCTGCCCGCCGAGCGCCAGGAACGACTCGGCCAGCCGCGGGTTGGCCTTCGCCAGGCTCATCTCCGCGACGTCGATGAGGCTCGCGAACAGCGGCCACTCGCGGTACGCGGCGCGCAGCCGCTCCGGGTCGCCCACGGCGGCCAGGCCCGTCCCCAGGCCGTACCAGCCGGGGATGTTGGCGCGGATCTGCGACCAGGCGAACACCCAGGGGATGGCCCGCAGATCGCTGAGGTCGCGGCCCTCGGTGGCGCCGCTGCGGCGCGCGGGGCGAGAGCCCAGCCGCAGCTCACTCAGCTCGTCCATGGGGCTGGACTCGGCCACGACGTCGGCGAAGCCGGGGGTCCGCACCAGGTCCCACCACGCCTCGCGGGACGCGCGCTCCACGGTGGCCGACACGTCGGAGAACCGGTCCGCCGCGTCCCGGTTGCGGGCGGTGGCGTCGTCGGTGTCGGCAAGCAGCACGGCAGAGGTCAGCCGCTCCAGGTGCGCCTGGGCCAACGTCTCATCGGCGTAGCGCGCGAAGATCACCTCGCCCTGCTCGGTCACCTTGAACCGGCCGGCGACGGAGCCCGGCGGCTGCGCGAGGATCGCGCGGTGCAGCGGGCCTCCGCCGCGGCCGAGCGAACCCCCGCGGCCGTGGAAGATCGTCAGGTGCAGGCCATGGCCGTCGGCCCACTCGACCAGCTCGCTCTGCGCGGAGTACAGCGTCAGGGTGGCGCTCGCCGGCCCGACGTCCTTCGCCGAGTCCGAGTACCCCACCATGACCTCGACGTGTCCGCCCGTCTGCCCGAGCCATGCCTTGGTGCTCTCCGTCGGCAGCCAGCGTTCGAGGGTGCCGATGGCGCCGCTCAGGTCCGCGCCCGTCTCGAACAGCGGCACGACGTCGAGCCGCAGCCGGCCCTCGCCGACCGCCAACCGGCCGAGCGCGCGGACGCCCACGAGATGCTCCGCCTTCTGCGTGAAACTCACGACGTAGCGTCCGCACGACCGCGGCCCCCACCGCTCCTGCAGCCAGGACATCACCCGCAAGGTGTCGAGGACCTCGCGCGTCTTGTCGGTCACCGGCTGCACATGCTCGGGCCAGCCCTCCACCGCCAGCCGGTCCAGCAGCGCGAGCCGGGCCTCGTCGTCGGCTGGCTCGTCGTCCAGCTGCCCGAGCAGCTCGTCCAGCGCCGCCTCGTGCACGGCGCTGTGCTGGCGCACCTCGAGTTCGGCAAGGTGGAACCCGAAGGTCTCGGTCAGCCAGATGAGGTGCTGCAGCTCGCCGAACGCGGCCCGGTCGTCGCCGGCCTGGCGCAGCGAGTCCTGGATCAGCCGCAGGTCCGCCAGCAGGTCGTCGGGGCTGCGGTAGGCGAGTTCGATGCGGCCGCGCCGGGTGGCGTTGAGCCGCTCCGCGGCGAAGAGCAGCTTCTGCCGGTGCGGCTCGTTGGGCGACGACGTGCGGATGCCCGCGAACACTTCCGGGGCCGCGACGGCGTCGCGGGCGAGCTCGTTGGCCAACTCCGGCGACGGCGGGGTGGCGTCCTCGCTCATGGTCAGGGTGCGCGCGATGCGCTCCGCCCCCGTCGCGAGCGCCCGCAGCGCGTGGTCGGCTTGGATCGCGGCGGTCTGCCGCGTGACCTCGGCCGTGACGAACGGGTTCCCGTCGCGGTCGCCGCCCACCCAGGACCCGAAGCGCAGGAAGGCCGGGACCGCGGGGTCGCGGCGGCCGGCGTCGCCGTCGGAGATCACCATCTCGACGGAGCGGTACAGCCGCGGCACGGCGTGGAAAAGCGTTTGGTCGAACACCTGCATCACGGCGCGGACCTCGTCGGCCGGCTGCGGCGGGGTGGTGCGCAGCGGCGAGGTGCGCGACAGGATGTCGACCTCCTCGAGCATCCGACGGCGGGCCGCCGCCCGCTCCTGCGTGCCCGCGGCGACGTCGTCGAATCGGTCGAGCTGGGCGCCGATCCGGTCCAGCGCCGACGACACCGCCCGGCGCCGCGCCTCCGTCGGGTGCGCCGTCAGGACGGGATGGACGCGCAGGTCTCGGACGCGGGACGCGAGCTCGCCGAGGGCGGCGACGGCGGGCCACATGTCGGGCGTGGCGTCGCCGGAGCGGGGGTCGGCGCCGCGCAGCAGCCGGGATCGGTGGCGCTGCTCGGCCAGGTTGATCAGGTGGAAGTGCACCGTCAGTGCCTGCGCGAGGCTGGCCGCCTGCTGGGCCGTGAGCGCCTCGATGATCCGGGTCGGCTCGGCCGGGTCGCCTCCGTCGGCCGCGCCCGCCGCCGCCTCTTCCAGGCGGTCCATGAGGCCCGCCAGCTCGTCGCGGCCCGACTCCGTCAGCACCTGCCGGTGCAACGACGTCAACAGGGCGATGTCCGCTGTGAGCAGCGTGTCGGGGGTGGCATCGGGACGGGGGGCGGCCAGGGTGGCGTCAGCGGTTTCGGGCACGATGGATGCCTTCCGTTTCGTGAATTGTTCCGTGGGTATTATTCAGCACATGCCCTCTGAGTGGACATTCCTCTCCAACTACGGACACGTGCTGGTGGCCCTGGCGCGAGATCCGGACGCCCGCATGCGCGACGTCGCGGAACAGGTGGGCATCACCGAACGCGCCGTGCAGCAGATCGTCGCCGATCTCGTCGAGGAGGGGTACGTCGAGAAGGTGAAACTGGGCCGGCGCAACCAGTACCGCCTGGCGGACCACAGGAACTTCCGGCACCGCCTCGAGTCTGAAGTGCGCATCGAGGACTTCCTCACCCTCATGACCGGGAGCGTCACATCGGGGCGTTGGTGAACCGGCTGTAGTGGCCCTGGAACAGGGCATCGATCTTCCCGGTCTCGCCGTTGCGGTGCTTGGGGATGTGGAATGCGGCCAGCCCGCGCTCCTCGTCGGTGGGGTTCTGCGAGTACATCTCCGGACGGTGCAGCATGAGGACGATGTCCGCGTCCTGCTCAAGCGAGCCTGACTCACGCAGGTCGGACAGCTGGGGGATGCCGTCCTTGCGCTGCTCGGTGTTTCGAGACAGCTGCGACAAGGCGATGACGGGGATCTCCAGCTCCTTGGCGAGCAGCTTGATCTGACGGGAGAACTCGGAGACCTCCAGCTGGCGCGACTCCACCTTCTTGCCCGAGCTCATCAGCTGGATGTAGTCGATCGCGAGCAGCTGCAGGTCGTGCTTCTGCTTGAGCCGGCGGGCCTTCGCGCGGATCTCCATCATGGTGAGGTTCGGCGAGTCGTCGATGAAGAAGTTCTTCTCGCCCAGGATGGCGGACTTGTCGGTGACGCGCTGCCAGTCGTTCTCGTCCATCTTGCCGCCGCGGATCTTGCCCAGGGGCACCGACGCCTCGGCGGAGAGCACCTTCATGACGATCTCGGTGCGGCTCATCTCGAGAGAGAAGAACGCCGCGGTGAGGTTGTGGTGGATGGCCGCCGAGCGGCACACGTCGAGCGCGAAGGTGGACTTACCGACGCCGGGGCGCGCAGCGACGATGATCATCTGGCCGGGGTGCAGGCCGTTGGTGATCCGGTCGAGCTCGATGAACCCCGTGGGCACTCCCGAGAGCGCGTCCCCGGAGGACGCGATGGCCTCCATCTCGTCGAAGGTGGGCTCGAGCAGTTCGCGCAGGGACTTGTAGTCCTCCGACGCCTTCTTCTCCGTCACCTCGAACAGCGTCTGCTGGGCCTCGTCGACGATCTTGTCAACATCCCCCTGGCCCTGGTAGCCGAGCTGGGCGATGCGGATCGACGCGTTGACGAGCCGGCGGAGGACGGCCTTGTCGCGCACCAACTCCGCGTAGTAGATGGCGTTGGCCGCGATTGAGACCGAGGCCAGCAGGTCGTGCAGGTAGACCGGCCCGCCGACCTTGGCCAGCTGGCCCTGTTTGCCCAGCTCGCCGGCGACGGTGATCGGGTCCGCGGGCTCGCCGCGGCCGTAGAGCGTGATGACGGCGTCGAAGATGATCTCGTGATTGGGCCGGTAGAAGTCCGCGCCGCGCAGCACCTCGACCACCTCGGAGATGGCGTCCTTCGACATCATCATCGCGCCCAGGACGCTCTGCTCTGCCGCCAGGTCCTGCGGGGGAGTGCGATCCAGTTCGCGGTCGTCGAAGACAGCTGTCTGCGACATGGTCCCTCCTTGAAGCCCGACGGATTCCGGCCACAGGACAGGCTAGGGCACGCCTCCGACAGGATCCGGCGGAGCCCTGTGGGCAAGCCTGTGCACGGGGTGTGGACAGGCTGTGGACGGCTGCCAAGTCCCGGCCCGCGGCCTGTGGACAGATATGTGCGTGAGCGGCCACTGGACCGTTATCAAATCGTTATCTTTGCCGCACAGGATGATGCCCGGGGGATTTGTCCACATATCCCCCGCGAGCCCCGCGTTCGACGCCTGTTCGACGGCGCAACTGCGCCTGACGTGCGCTCTTGCGGCAAAAGCCAGCTGACTAGGCGTGTTGCTGATTCTTACCTTCGGGGGCTGGACGCCGTCGCTCCGTTGGTGCTAATGCGGCGCGGTTCGGCAGGGCGGTGGACTGTGCGGTGGCCGACTGTCCACAGGGTCGGGTCTGGAACTGTGGACAAATCGCTGCAGGTACCAGACCCCGGTGGGGAATGGCGACTCCTCGCATGCGATGATGAATCTACTTGAAGCCGATACCCCCAAGGGGTATGGTGGCGTACGAGAAGGGGGACTTGCATGACTGAGATCGCCGAAGCCACGTGTCATCACGCGAACCACGGCTACACGCCCGAGAAGGCGGCCTACCTACGTCGGCTGCGCCTCATCGAGGGCCAGGCCAGGGGCATCGCGCGCATGGTGGAGGAGGACCAGTACTGCATCGACATCCTCACCCAGGTCGCAGCCGTCACGAGCGCGCTCAAGGCGGTCTCGCTGGGTCTTCTCAACGATCACCTCTCGCACTGCGTCGCGGACGCCGCCCGTCAGGGTGGGCCCGAGGCCGACGCCAAGATCGACGAGGCGATGCAGGCCATCAAACGCCTGGTCCGCTGACCCACCTACCGAACAGGGGCTTCACCATGATCACCAAGTACACCGTTTCCGGCATGACCTGCGGCCATTGCGTCAAGAGCGTCACCGAGGAGGTCTCGGAGGTCGACGGCGTGTCGAACGTCTCCGTGACCCTCGATGGCGGCCAGATGCTGGTCGAGTCCGATGAGCACGTCCCCTTCGACGCGATCATCGAGGCCGTCCGCGAGGCCGGCAACTACACCGTCGTCGAGGCGTGAGCGGCACCACCACGGTCCAGCTCGACATCCAGGGGATGACCTGCGCCTCGTGCGCGGCCCGGATCGAGAAGAAACTCAACAAGGTCGACGGTGTCATCGCCACCGTCAACTACTCGACCGAGAAGGCTACCGTCGAGGCTCCCCCCGGTATCTCGACGGACCGTCTCATCGAGGTCGTCACGCAGGCCGGCTACGGCGCGACCATGCCGGTGCCCGAGGCCGTCAAGGCCGACGAGGCAGCTGAGCTGAAGCCGAGGGTCCTGTGGGCCTTCGCGCTGAGCATCCCCGTCGTGGCGGTGTCGATGCTGCCGGTCCTGCAGTTCCCGGGCTGGCAGTGGGTCGCGCTGGTCCTCAGCGCCGTCGTCGTCCTGTGGCTGGGCCGCAACTTCCATCGCGCCGCGTACGTCAACGCGCGGCACGGCACCACCACCATGGACACGCTCGTGTCCATGGGCACCCTCACCGCCTTCGCCTGGTCCGTCTACGCCATGGTCTTCGGGCACGCCGGCATGATCGGGATGAAGCACGAGTTCTCCTTCGACCTCGCGCAACAGGACGCCCTCGGGTTCATCTACTTCGAGGCCGCCGTCACGATCATCTCCTTCCTGCTGCTCGGCCGCTACATCGAGGCCCGCGCGAAGAGCGAGTCGGGGGCCGCGATGCGGGCCCTGCTCGAGGTGGGCGCCAAGCAGGCGTCGCTGCTGGTCGACGGCGAGGAACGCCGCGTCGACGTCAAGACCCTGCGGGCGGGCGACCTCATCGTCGTGCGCCCCGGTGAGAAGGTCGCGGCCGACGGCGTCGTCGTCGAGGGCCGCTCCGCCGTCGACGCCTCCATCATGACCGGCGAGTCGCTGCCGGTCGAGGTGGAGCCGGGCACCGACGTCGTGGGTGGCTCCGTCAACACGACGGGCCGGCTCGTCGTGCGGGCCACCGCCGTCGGGGAGCAGTCGCAGCTCGCGCGCATCGCTCGGATGGTCGAGGAGGCGCAGACGGGCAAGGCGGACGTCCAGCGCCTCGCTGACAAGGTCTCCGGGATCTTCGTGCCGGTCGTCATCGCCATCTCGGCACTGACGCTCGCCGGACACCTGCTGGTGGGCCACGGCGTGACGATGTCGCTGTCGGCGGCCATCGCCGTGCTGATCATCGCCTGCCCGTGCGCGCTGGGGCTCGCGACACCGTCGGCGCTCATGGTGGGCACCGGTCGCGGCGCCCAGCTGGGCACCGTGATCCGCGGACCGCAGGTCCTGGAGCGCGCGCGCCGGGTGCAGACCATCGCGTTCGACAAGACCGGCACCATCACCACCGGGCAGATGTCCGTGGCGCGCGTCGACACCGCCGAGTCGGTGGGGCGCGACGAGCTCCTCGAGCTGGCCGCCGCCGTCGAGTCCGGCTCCGAGCACCCGATCGCCCAGGCGATCGTCGCCTCCGTCGACCAGAACCGCCCCGTGGAGGACTTCCGCAACACGCCCGGTCGCGGCGTGGAGGGACGCGTCGACGGCCGACTGGTCTACGCCGGATCGCCGGCCTACATCGCGGCACTCGGGCACCCGGCAGTCGAGTGGCCAGACGCGCCGATCGGCAGCATCGTCGAGGTCGCGGACGAGTCGCGGGTGCTGGGGCGCATCGTCGTGGCGGACACCATCAAGCCGTCGGCGGCGCGGGCCATCGCGCAGCTCAAGGACCTGGGCCTGCACCCGGTGCTGCTGTCCGGCGACAACGAGCGCACGGCCAGGGCCGTCGCGGCCGAGGTCGGCATCGACGAGGTGCGGGCCGGCGTGACCCCCGAGGGCAAGGTCGACGTCATCAAGGAGCTGCAGGCCGACGGCCGGCAGGTCGCGATGGTCGGCGACGGTGTCAACGACGCCGCGGCCATCGCGCAGGCGGACCTCGGAATCGCCATGGGCACCGGCACCGACGCTGCCATCGCGGCCGGCGACATCACGCTGATGCGCCACGACCTCGTCGCGGCCGTCGACGCTGTGCGCCTGTCGCGGGCCACGCTGCGCACCATCAAGTCGAACCTCGTGTGGGCCTTCGGCTACAACACGGCCGCCGTCCCGCTCGCAGCGTTCGGCATGCTGACTCCGATCATCGCGGGCGCCGCCATGGCGTTCTCGAGTGTGTTCGTGGTGCTCAACAGTCTCCGGCTGCGGGGCTTCCGCAGCATCGCGGAGCGCTGACCCGACGAAGGTGAAGAGTAGGTCAAGAAATTCGTGAATCCGGGTGAAGGATTTACGCAGACGGGCCGAGTTCAGCTAGTGTTTCTCTCGACGCCGTTGCTGGTGTCCCGCAAGACCGCCCGGCCGCTGCCGCCCCCCCAAGGGCAGCGGCCGGGCTTTTTTCTGCCCGTCGTTCCCGGCTGGGAGCGCCCGGGATCGGGGTAGGTTGGGGTCATGGCTACCCGCATCGAAACTGACTCCATGGGGCCCGTCCAGGTCGACGCCGACCGCTACTGGGGCGCCCAAACCGAACGCAGCCTCCACAACTTCGACATC